>JGI994J12354_10000403_pt1 | contig 42616 bp, 43 predicted proteins | sample IntmicLarv3ML3BL_FD_12354 | JGI IMG/M metagenome (IMG submission 12354) | reverse complement strand
GCTCATCCTGCCGTATCCGAATAATCCGACGGGCGGGATTATGAGCAAAGCCGATGTTGAAGCGATTGCGGCAGTTTTGCGCGGCACGAATATTATGGTGCTGTCAGACGAGATATACGCCGAACTTACATACGGCAAAGAGCCGCATTTTTCCATCGCCCAGATTGCGGATATGAAGGACAGAACTGTGGTGATAAACGGTTTTTCCAAGGCGTACGCGATGACAGGCTGGCGTATGGGCTACGCGTGCGGACATGCCGACATCATAGCCGCGATGACGAAAATCCACCAGTTTGCCATTATGTGCGCGCCGACGGTGAGCCAATATTCGGCTGTGGAGGCGCTTAAAAACGGCGACGATGATATTAAGATGATGCGAACGGAGTATAACTACCGCAGGCGCGTGATTGTAGACGGATTCCGCAAGATGGGGCTGAGCTGTTTTGAGCCGCTCGGCGCGTTTTATGTGTTTCCATGCATCAAGAACACAGGGCTCAGCTCGGAGGCGTTTTGCGAACGCCTGCTGATGGAAGAAAAGGTGGCGGTTGTGCCGGGCAATGCGTTTGGTGACAGCGGTGAAGGGTTTATACGCTGTTCGTATGCGTATTCGATAGAGAATATTAACGAAGCACTGAAGCGGATAAAGCGGTTTGTGGATAAGATTAAGGGGTAAGGTGTTCAAACGTCATGGAATAGTAACACAATAGTTAGGTTTTTGTTATAGCAAAAATGCGATATGCATAATATAATATAGATAAGAGGGGAAGAGACCAATTTGCATTGGTGCTTTGAGATTAATTAGCGTTGGTCTCAAAGAACAAGCAAGCTTGTTCTCTAAACATTGCATAATAACAGGCAGTCTGCTTAAGCCGATATTTTGCACCTGATGGGAGATTTTCGGATAAAAGTGGGTGAGAGCTATGAAGATTGAAAAATTGAGTCTAAACAAGGTTAAGGTAACGGTAAGCCCATATGATTTGTCGATTTGGGATATCTCCTTAGAGGAGATGAATCCGGATTCTCCGTTTGTGCATGAGTTTATCAGGTCGCTGGTGCGGCGCGCGGAAAGCGAGATGGGTTTCGACGCAGATTGCGGCAGATGGGTGATAGAGGTGATGCCTCAAGAGAACGAGTTTATATTTTTAATAACGAGAGTGAATGCCGCATCGGAGACCCAAGCCGTATCGGAAATCCGAACCGAATCCAAGATTCGGGGGGAAAGGGAAAGAATGCGTCATAAAATGCAAAACAGGCAGTTTCGTGTGGTTAAAAAGGCGGTGTCCGGTCAGCGCACCCATGAATGCATATACAAATTCGACACATTTGAAGACTTTGTGGCTATGCTGAATATTGCGGACGACGCGGAGGCGTTTAAGAAGTGTAAATTGTATAAGCTGGGCGGAAGCTATTACTTAACGGCAAAGGTTGCGATTACAAGCGGCGATACAGCGAATGAACCCAATGCGGCGCAAGCGCCAAACATGGCGCTGGTAAGCGAATTTGCCGACAGAGTAGACGACAAATTGTTTGGCGCACAGCTCGCGGAATACGGCGCATTGGTTGCGGCGAACGGCGATTTTGTGCGGATACAGGAAAGCTTTGGTAATGTGAAATAGTAAAAAACCGATATATGGAATCTGTATGATTCGGTATATCGGTTTTTTTGTTGCGCAAATCGCTATTTCTCAATATAACTTGACTTATTTGCGCTCCAAGCGTTGACACCTATATTATTTTGTTATAAAATAGTAATGCTATGGCAAAATTACTATTATAAGCGCTATTTGATTGATATAGGAGGATACCAACTTGAAGCTTCTTACAAATGACAGATACGATGAGTACGTTGCGTTTTTGGAATCGCATAAAAAAGGACATTTCTTGCAATCGCCCGAATGGGCAAAGGTAAAGGATATGTGGGCAAACGAGGTTTTGATTGTTGACGACGAAAACGGCAAGATCAAAGGCTCGATGTCGTTGCTTATACGCAAGGTGCCTGTTTTCCGCAATACAATCATGTATTCGCCGCGCGGACCTGTGTGCGATATCTATGACCGCGACACTATCCAAGAGCTGGTAGACGGTGCGCGTGAGCTTGCGAAAAAGCACAAGAGCTATGTGTTGAAAATCGACCCGGATATCCCTGCGGACGACGAAAAGTTTACAGATATGATGGCAGATATGGGCTTTAAGTTCAGCAAATCCAAGAACTTCGAGGGTGTGCAGCCGCGTTTTGTGTTCCGCAAAAATGTTGCAGGTATGACAGAAGACGAGGTGTTTATGAGCTTCCATTCCAAGACCCGCTACAACGTTCGCCTCGCCATGAAAAAGGGCGTTGAGGCGCGTATCGGCACACGCGAGGACCTGCCTGCGTTCTGCGATATTATGATGACAACCGGTGTGCGCGACAAGTTTATACCGCGTTCGCTTGAATATTTCGAGAAGATGTATGACGAGATGGGCGACTATCTGCGCCTTTACCTCATATACTATCAAGGTCAGCTGCTGAGCGGCGCTGTGGCGATACTCTATGGCGACAAGGTTTGGTATCTGTACGGCGCGAGCAGTAATGAACACAGGAATGTGATGCCGAACTATTTGATGCAGTGGGAAATGATGAAGTGGACTGTCGAAAACGGATGTGATATCTACGACTTCCGCGGTGTGTCGGGCGATTTGAATAAGGGGCAGCAGCTTTACGGATTGTATCGCTTCAAGCAGGGCTTCAACGGCGATTTTATCGAATTCGTAGGCGCGGCGGATTATGTGTTTAACAAGTTTATGTATTTCTTTATAGAAAAGGGCGAGCGGATGTATCGTGAGCTTCGCCGCAAGCTGTTCCTGCGCAAGCATAAGGGCGAGTTTGCGCCGGAAGAGAACGAACAGGGCGAATCTGCGCCAAAGGAAAGTGCTTCGGAAAAAACGGCGGATGATGATACGAAGGAATGAGCAAACATATGAAAAAGCTTATAATCGAACGAGATAAACTGATACAAAATATAGAGATTATAAAAAACCTCGCAAAACCTTCGGGCGTCACAGTTATGGCGGTATTGAAAGGCAACGGCTATGGACTCGGCATTTGTGAGTTTGCCAACCTATTGCTTGAAAACGGCATAACCATACTGGCTGTGAGCGAACAGCATGAGGCTGTGACCCTGCGCGAGAACGGCATAACGGCGGATATCCTGCTGTTGTCGCCTATATGCAGTCCCGCCGAGGTGAGCCGCGCGGTGGAGCTGGGCGTTATCTGCGCAGTCGGCTCCGAGCAGTCTGCAATGCTGCTGAATCTTGCGGCGCAGGAGCATAATGTTCGTGCGCGGGCGCATGTTGTGTTTGACACAGGCTTCGGACGTTTCGGGTTTTTGCCGAAGGACATGGACGCGACCATACAGACCTTGCGCGAGCTAGACAGTGTGGATATCGAAGGTACGTTTACGCATCTGTCGGATTCGTTTGGCGATATGAAGCACTGCAATGCGCAGTTTGAGTTGTTTAACCAAGCCATCGGCGTGCTGGAATCGGCGGGGATTAGCGCGGGAATGCGGCATATTTGCAATTCGTGCGCGTTTTTGCGGTTTGACACTATGCCTATGCATTCGCAAATGCATTTGGACGCGGTACGCATTGGTTCCGCGTTTTTGGGCAGACTGCCAATTGAGAATGCGCATAAATTGAACAGAATCGCATACCTCCAAAGCAGGGTGTGTGAGGTAAAATGCCTGCCGAAGGGGCATAATATCGGCTATGCAAACACATATAAGACCAAGCGCGACACCAAAATCGCCGTGATTCCGATTGGTTACAAGGACGGCTATGGTGTGCAGAAGGTCAACGACGCATTTCGGTTTATGGATATCCTGCGTTATACGCTCCACGATATTATGGCGCTGTTTAAGGATAACGGCATATATGTTACCATTCGCGGCAAGCGGTGTAGGCTGCTTGGGCGAATCAGCATGTTTAACATCATCGCCGATGTGACAGATATTGCAGATATTGAAGTGGGCGACGATGTTGTATTGCAGTGCAATCCGATTATGATAGACAGCGGGATAGAGCGGGAGTATATGTAGGAGATGCATATCATGCAACGCAATTATAGAAGGGAACGGTTATAAACAATGTTTGAAAAACTGGCATTTTTAGAGGAACGATACGAGGAACTCAGCGCGAAGATCAGCGATCCGGAGGTGATTGCAGACAACGAGACATGGCGCAAATACTGCAAGGAGCATTCGGATATCACTCCGATTGTGGAAAAATATCGCCAATATAAGGCGGCGCGGCAGGCGATTGACGAAGGCAAAATCATGCTTGAAGAGGAGAGCGACAAGGACTTCAAGGAGATGGTTCGCGCGGAGATAGACGAGGCGGAGAGCAATATTGAAACATACCAGGAGGAGCTCAAGGTTTTGCTTTTGCCCAAAGACCCGAACGACGACAAGAACGTTATTATTGAGATTCGCGGCGGCGCGGGCGGCGACGAAGCGGCTCTTTTTGCGGCGAGCCTAATGCGTATGTATTCGATGTACGCGGAAAATAAAAACTGGAAGATAGATATCATGAACTCCAACGAGACGGATATCGGCGGATACAAGGAAGTGTCGTTTATGATAGAAGGGCAGGGCGCATACAGCCGTTTTAAGTTTGAAAGCGGCGTGCATCGTGTTCAGCGTGTGCCGTCTACAGAATCGAGCGGGCGGATACATACCTCAACAGTTACAGTTGCGGTATTGCCCGAGGTTGAGGATGTCGAAGTTGAGATAAACGCCAACGACCTGCGTATCGACGTATTTCGCGCGGGCGGTCCGGGCGGGCAGTGCGTTAATACAACAGACTCCGCTGTACGTATCACGCATATACCAACGGGGGTTGTGGTGTCGTGCCAAGACGAGAAATCGCAGCATAAAAACAAGGATAAGGCGATGAAGATTCTGCGTTCGCGTGTGTATGAGATGGTGCAGGAGCAGCAGCACGCCGAGATTGCGCAAGACAGAAAGAGTCAGGTTGGTACAGGCGACCGCAGCGAGCGTATCCGCACATACAACTTCCCGCAGGGGCGTGTGACCGACCACCGTATCGGGCTTACGCTTCACAGGATAGAGGCGATTATGAACGGCGATTTAGACGATGTGATGGATGCGCTGATTACAGCGGCGCAGAGCGAAAAGCTTAAGGCGGACGCGCAGGAGGGGTAGGAATTTCCAATTCTGCCGTCGCTGTATATATTAATATCATAATTAGGGGGATTTTTATGTATTGTTATCAGTGCGGTAAAGAATTGTACGAAGGAAATTTTTGTGTCAACTGCGGCGCGGCAGTTGTTGGGCAGGTGGCGACCGCAGATAAACCGACAGAACCTGATATGCCAACCGGCGTTATAGATTTTTTGCCTCAGAAGAGAACCTTCTGCAACGCTGTTACTTCGTGGAAGAACACGAATATAGCAGTCAGTAGCGTTACGGTTCTTTTATCCCTCATGTCTATCGCCATAATAGCGGCGTCGTTAGGTAAAAATGCTAAATATTTTGGATACGACGCGGGATCTGTTACATGGCAGATATTTGGTCTGGCTCTTGGTCTCGCTGCCTCAATTATATATGCGACCTGGTTATCCGGCTATATCTGCAAGCCGATGGATATGCTGGAAGGCACTCAAAAATACTTTTCGCAGCTTACATACGAAAAGAAGACTCGGTTCGGCATGTCCTTCTCCGGGCGTGTGAAATTTATTTATGTATCGTCAATCATTACTATTATCGGCGTCTGTCTTATGGCGTTTTCATTACTGGTGTCGCTTTTTCTGCGTCTTCAATATGCGAAACTTTTTGGTTTCGTAGGCTGGTGGGAGTATGTCATTGTGCCGCTAATCCAAATTCTTTTGGCGCTCGCATTGGTTTTGCCTGCGGCGATACAAATCGTAAAAGCGTATAAGGATTTCTGTCTTGCTTTCGGAGCGATATCGCCGGAAGACCACTATGTGTTTGAACAAAAAGCAAAAATATCCGCCAACGCACAAACTCCGTCGGCATTCTCGCCGAAGCCCGCACCCACATACGCTTCGAAACCAAGGAATAGCGATTGGACATGTCGGCATTGTTCTTACTCGAAAAATCCGAAAGATGATGCCAAATGCAGAAGCTGCGGAAAATATAAATAAATTATAAACCAAAAAAGGTCATTTCATACTGAAATGACCTTTTTATATACTCAATACATCCTAATAAATATATTTCTCCGGATTCACCAGCGAACCGTTATAATACATTTCCAAATGGCAGTGGTTGCCTGTGGAGTTGCCTGTGGAGCCCATATACGCGATAACATCGCCCTTTTTAACTGTTTGTCCAACTCTTACATTTAAACTGCTGTTGTGACCGTAATATGTGATCCATCCATTTCTATGGTCTATCTTAACCAGTATGCCAAACAGTCCTTCCCATCCTGCCGTTATAACAATGCCGTCGTCACAAGCGCGGATTGGTGTGCCGTATGAATTCGCGATATCCAAGCCTTTGTGGTATCCGCTCGCGCGGTAGCCCATACGCGATGTGATAGTGCCGCCAACCGGAGGGATAAAGCTTCCTGTGCCGTAGCCTGTTGGGGGCGGCGCTGTACCAATCATTCGAATCTCTGTAACAGGCTCTGTGATTATATCGGAGCTGATAATATCTCTGCGCACTTCCTGCCCGTTTTCTTTTATAATATCGGCAACGATATACTCTTCGCCGTTTGCGCCTTCCTGCGATATAGAAACCTTGCCTTGATACATACTATCTGTTTCTATCTTTTCTATTTCGTATGATATCTTTCTGCTGTATTCCGCGCGCTGGGTGGTTGTAACAGCAACCAGCGGCACATAGCACTTAACAACAAGCTCGTCACCGATGTCGATATCTTCTGTAAGACCGTCGTTTAGAGAGACTAGCTCGTCGACTGTGAGGTCATATTTGTTTGATATGCTCCAAAGAGTTTCGCCGGCTTTGACCGTATACATATTTTCTTGCTTCTCACTGCCGTTTAGTATGGTTAGCGCCTCGTCTACCGTTTTGATATCATACATAGGCACCAGTTCGGTCTGTATTTCAAACGGCATCTCGGTTGAGAACACAACGCCTTCTGTGCCGTTTGTATAGAAGTTTTCAAACTCCTCTAAAAGCTGATCCGCATCTTCCATATTGCCGAGAGCTACGATTGACTGACCGTCCACATATATAACCGGAACTTCTGCCATTCTGTCGCTAAGCTGATACACCGATTCTTTAATCTCTTCGTCCGGCGTATAGGCATCTTTGGCGATAAGCTTGGGCGTGCTTACGATTTCGGGGTGTATCATGCCCTCTTCGCCGAAATACCCTTCGAAGTCTCTGTTTACTTCGTCGATTATCTCCACACATTTTTGTTCGCTGTCTACAATACCCAAAACCTGACCGTTGGCGATAATCTCAAAACCTACGGAGAAGTTGAGCGACATAATAACAACCGCGGTAACCGCAACCACGCATGTCGCGCACATTGCGAGCATTGGGCGGTAGCGCCTGTGGCTCACAAACTCTTTGGCAAATTGCCCTGTCTTCACACACCCGTGCTTGAATCTGCCCGCGTCCGCATCGGTTTTTCGCTCGCTTGCGGCGCCAATTTTGCGTCCTATGCCGCGCACCGCACGAACCACAGCTTTTGCGCCGGATGCGGTTTTTTTCTTTATAAAAGTCCCTGCTGTTGCTGCCGATGCAACAAGTTTTGCCCAAAGCTTGGTGTCTTCCGGCATATCGTCGTCTTCGTCTTCATCGCCCTCATCGGCGTTGGGCAATATGATACCCATCTTGTGCGCCTTTAGCGGTGTTGCGGCGGCATCCTCCGAAGCGGATTCGTCTGCCGACGCGCCGGGGGCAGTTTCGCTTGTGGCGATACAATTTCTTTCGCTTATGTCAAGTGTGTCTTCTTCTACCTTACTGCACGATGCAACGGTATTGTTTTCTTCCGACATAGTTACCTACCAGCCTTTCACAAAATTTGAAAATTTGTTTATAGAGTTACAATGCTATTTAAACTTTTTGTAATAAATCAAACAGTTTTCTTATGTAGTGTTAAAATGCTTGAAACAGCTGTATGCCAGCGTATTGCGAAGCAGCGATATCTGCGGGAAAGTATTACAAAATTATTAACTGATTCATATTTTACAATACTTTAGAGGAAAAATCAAGCCTTTTTCAAAAGTTTTTGTAATGATTTCGTAATTGTTTGTTAATTGGAAGCCGGGTTGCTTTTTTTCACAAAAAAATATATAATATACACATCTTGAAACGCAAATATTACACAAATTTTGGAGGTACAACCAGAATGGTATACATGTTTTTGGCGGACGGATTCGAAGAGATTGAGGCGATTACACCGCTCGATATCCTGCGCAGGGCGGATATTTCGGTTACAACTGTCGCGCTAACGCCTGAATTCCGCGCTGTGGTCGGTGCGCATGGTGTTGGTATGCTTGCAGATGCGCATTTCAGCGAGGTGGAGATATTTGATACAGAGATGATTATCTTGCCGGGCGGCGCGGTTGGAACAGACAACCTGAACGCTTCCGAATGGGTAAAGTCATGCATTCGTGCGGCGGCGGATTCGGGCGCGTATATCGCGGCGATATGCGCCGCGCCGTCTATACTCGGAAGTATGAACCTGCTGGGCGGCGTTTGCGCCACATGCTTTCCCGGCTATGAGCAAGAGCTTGTCGGCGCTGTGATATCCGACAAATCGGTTGCTGCGGATGGGCGCATGATAACCGCTAAGGCGGCGGGTGCGGCGGCGGAATTCGGGTTTGCGCTGGTTGCGGCGCTGAAAGATGCGCAAACGGCGGCGGAGATTAGGGAGAAGATGTTTTATGTGTAGGGGACAGGTTTCCCGTCCCGTAAATTTTGCAATCGGACATTGATATATTAGGAGAAAAACAATGATTAACCACACAAATGACACCAAATCTAAATTGCGTTCCTACTATAAAAATATACGCAACGGTATGTCGGAATACGAGCGCCGCCAAAAAAGCGCCGATATCTGCGTCCATATTATAGATTGGGCAGTGTTTCAGCGTGCGCAAAGCGTGATGTGCTACACACCGTTTGGCAGTGAGGCGGATATATCGGGCGTGATGATGCATATAATAAACAGCGGCAAGACGCTGATCCTACCTGTGACCACATCCAAAGACGGCGATATGGTTGCGGTGTATGCGGACAGCATCGGCACGCTCCGAAAGGGGAATTTCGGCATTATGGAGCCGGAGCTTTACGATATCGCGCCGCCGGAGAGCATTGACCTAATACTCACGCCGGGGCTTGCGTTCAACCACAGCGGCTATCGCATTGGCTACGGCAAAGGCTACTACGACAGGTATTTGCCGCGGTGTGTGAATGCAATAACGGCGGGTATCGCGTATGATGTGCAGCTATGCGGCGATGTGTTTGCGTCGGCGCAGGATGTTGCGGTGGGGCATGTTGTTACGAATGACGGGATTTATGAGGTGAATATTTAAAAAAACTATTGCATTTTTATTCATCATCATGTATAATTAATCTATTGGTTTTGAAAGGAATGATTTAATATGATAAAAGTTGCTGTACTCGGAGCAACAGGATATGCGGGTATCGAGCTTGTGCGTCTGCTGGCGGGGCATCCCGAAGCGGAGATCGTTTCGCTGGTGTCGCACAGCTATGCGGGGCAAAAGATAAGCGATATATATCCGCACCTTAGAGGTGCGCTCGATATGGTTTGCGACGATATGGACTCGGCGGATTTGTCGGGCTGCGATGTTGTGTTTACCGCGCTCCCGCATGGCGCTTCTAAGGAGGTTATACCTGCGCTGTATGAGCAGGGGCTTACTGTTATCGACCTCAGCGGCGATTTTCGGTATAACGACCCGGCGGTGTATGAGGAGTGGTATGGCGAGCCGCACTGCGCGCCGGAGCTGATGGCGAAGTCGGTGTATGGCTTGCCGGAGCTGCATAGGGCGGAGATTGCGAAGGCGAAGCTGATTGGCAATCCCGGCTGCTACACAACCTGCTCGATACTCGGGCTTGCGCCGCTTTTGGCAAATGGTGTGATTAGCGCGGAGAATATCATCATCGACGCGAAGTCCGGCGTTACGGGCGCGGGGCGCGGTCTTTCGCTGGACGTGCATTTTTGCGAATGTACGGAAAACACCAAGGCGTACAAAATCGCCACGCATCGGCATACATCGGAGATTGAGCAGGAGCTCTCGCTTTTGGCGAAACGCGATATCATGCTGTCTTTTACGCCGCATCTGATACCGCAAAAGCGCGGGATATTGGCGACGATGTATGCAAATCTGGTTGGGACTCATACGGCGGCGGAGCTTGTGGAGATGTATAAGAAATTCTTCAAAAATGAATACTTTGTGCGGGTATATGAGAGCGGCTTGCCGGAGACAAACCATGTGGCAGGTTCGAATTTTGTGGATATCGGCTTAGCTGTGGACAAACGCCTGAACCGCGTTGTTGTGGTTAGCGCGATAGATAATATCGGCAAAGGCGCGGCGGGGCAGGCTGTGCAGAATATGAATATTGTGTGTGGTTTGGACGAAAAGACAGGCATTGCGTCGGCGGGATTTTATTTGTAGAGAGAAGTAGGAAAGGGGCATATTATTATGTTAGATATGGGTAAATTGATAGAAAAAGCAGGTGTTTTGGTGGAAGCATTACCATATATACAGCGGCTTGCGGGCAAGACTGTTGTTATAAAATACGGCGGCAACGCGATGGTTAACGAAGAGATTAAGAATTCCGTTATGGAGGATATTACTCTGCTCAAATTTATTGGGCTGAACCCGATTGTTGTACACGGCGGCGGTCCTGATATATCGGCGGCTCTCAAAGTGTATGATATACCGAGCAATTTTATTGGGGGGCTGCGCGTTACCGACGCAGACACAATGCATGTGGCGCAGATGGTGCTTGTGGGCGATACAAACAAGCAGGTTGTGGCAGGCATTAACAGCAACGGCGGCAAGGCGATCGGGCTTTGCGGAATCGACGGTATGCTGCTTGAATGCAAGAAGCTGGACGCCAAAGACGCAGACGGCAACGCGGCGGATATCGGATTTGTGGGCGATATTGTGAATGTAAATACCAAGATGCTGGATTTGATTATTCAAGACGAGTATATCCCTGTTATCGCGCCGATTGGAACCGACGCGAGCGGGCAGAGCTACAATATCAACGCAGACACTGTAGCAAGCGCGATCGCCAGAACGATGAAGGCGGAAAAGCTGATGCTGCTCACGGATGTAGACGGCGTGCGCGATGCGAGCGGCAATATTATATTTGAGATTTCGAAGGACGAGATACACAAGCTTATAGCCGACGGCGTGATATCCGGCGGTATGATACCTAAGGTTTTGGGGTGTACCGAGGCGATAGACGCGGGCGTAAATCGTGTGCATATTATAGATGGACGTATACCGCATTGCCTGCTGCTGGAGATTTTTACGGATACGGGCATTGGGACTATGATTACGAAGTAGGGTATAAAGAGTGAGTGAATCGCAGGCGGAAGATATTTTTCTGCTTGCGATTTTTTATTAAATGGGATATGATTGTAATATTATAATGAGTCCGCAGACGAATTTCAAAATGATTACATTAGTTCCCACGCCCGCAGGCGCAGTATAATCAAAATCATATTATAATATGACGAAAGGGTGATATAGAAATGCAGTTCAGGTTGTATATGGATATTCATGAGTTTTATAACGACACTTACGATGTGTTAATGCGTCACGAGGCACAGAATATGATCCCCCTTGGCAACATCATAATTGGACACAAAGGAGAAGACAAGTCGGATTGGCGCGACCCTGCAAAATGGCTTATGGCGGCCGTATCGGATGCAGCCGGTATACAGCTTGTTGCTATAATGACACCGCCGCATAATATAACACTTTATGCAACGGACAATGCAATTAACCCAAAAGCGGTTGCTTGCCTGATAGATGGGTTAAAGGGGCATGAAATACCAGGTGTAATGACTGAAAAAACCTTGGCGGAGTATTTTGCTAACGAATATACCGCCGAGAAGGGATTAACTTCTAAAGTAACTATGAACCAGCGGATATATGAGCTTGCGGCGGTGAATCCGGATATCAAACAATTCGGAGCCGTTCGTTTGATGGATGAAAGAGATATGCATTTTTTTCCGTACTGGCTTGAAGCATTTAACGCGGCAAATATTTACGGAAGAACTGAGATGTCTATTCCGCAGGATGCAGAGTCATATCTATACAGGTTATCAACGAAAAAACTCTATATCCTGGAGGATAATGGGATTCCTGTTTCTATGGCAGGATATACAAGAGAAATGCAAACAGCTGTCGGAGTGGCGTTTGTATATACTCCTCCGTACTATCGCGAAAGGGGATACGCCACTTCATGTGTGGCGCAAATCAGTCAACTCGCGTTAGATAAAGGCTTTACCAAGTGCGTATTATACACAGATTTACTAAACCCAACATCGAATAGCATTTATCAGAAAATAGGATATGTACCTGTTTGCGATTCGCTTATGTTAAAATTTGAGTAATATTTGGATATCGCTATTGTCGTCGTGCAGAATAAGCACAATTGTAGTCTGGTTTTGAAAGAGAAAGCCTGTTTTCATTTTCGTGAAAACAGGCTTTTATCGTATCGTCAAATCCTACACACAAACCGCAATAAGACCGCCCTGCACGCCGATAATCTCGCCGCCTTGATTCTGTACTTGGCGCAAATACCGAACGGCTCCGGAGGTTATAACGCCGCCGCATACGATCACAGTTGTACCCGGCGGATACACCGTCACATTCGCCGCCGCTTTCATACCGATACTCTGTTCGAGCGGCACCATCTTGCGGTCGGCATAAAACGCGTCGGTCATATAGATCGTGTTTTCGGGCGCGACAACGTCCGCGTTCAAAATAGGCATAGTGCGCTCGGCGGCATTGCCCACTATGGTGCATACAGCCTTTGCAAGCGCGTCGATCTGCCAAAACGGTGTTTGCGGACCGATGATGCAAACGATATTATACATATCTGCCATCTCTACATCTATCGTATGCGCAGAGCTGAGCAGTTCTGCTGCCTGATACCCTGAGATATCATAGGCGGAGAAGTTGATTGTGAGCCTGAGCGGGTCGCACGATGCGTGTTTTGCAGACAGGCATACGCATCTTGTGTTGGTTTGGATCTCCGAACGCGCGCGGTCTGCCATAGAAACAATGCCGCTCAGCCCGTTTTCGCCGTGCAAAAGCATATCTGCCACCACAAAATCTGCCACACACATAAGGATGTATGACGGGCTGGTGGTTTGAAACAGGTTCACACACTCCTGCATACGCGCGCTGTCGATGTCTGCGCCGTACAGCAGTGCGGCGGTTTGGTTGAGTGCGCCTAATGTTTTATGAAGTGAAACAACACACATATCCGCGCCGCTTTCGATAGGGGTGGCGGGCAGGCTGGACGAAAACGCGAAATGCGCGCCGTGTGCGCTGTCTACAAGCAGTTTTATGCCCGATTTTTTTGCGATGTCGGATATAACCGCCAGATTGCTGCACACACCGTAGTAGGTGGGCGAAGTGAGCAAAATCGCCGCCGCGCAGGGGCTGCGGTCTATCGCATACTGCACGTCTTGCGGGTCGAGCGGAGCGGCTATATTCATATCGTCTATTACCTTGCGCTTAACAAACGTTGTATGAAGCCCAAGCACGATGCATGTGTTTATCACGCTTTGATGCACAGCGCTGTCTAGGATAACCGTATCGCCGCGGCGGCACGAATATGTAAGCATGGCTTGTATGCCGCAGGTGGAGCCGTTAACAAGCAGATGCGCACCGCTGCATTTGTATGCCTGCGCAAGCTGCTGCTGTGCGGCTAATATACCGAGCTTCGGGTTTGCCAGGTTGTCGGTTTGCGGCAGCTCTGTTACATCCAGTTCCGCAAGTTTTTGCGAAAGTTCAGCAAACGCCTTGCCGCCGTTGTGGGTGGGCATATGGAACGAAATACGGTTTTGGTCTGTATACTGCGTTACCATATTTAAGAGTGGTGTCTGTCTGTTCATATGCGGTCATTCCTTCCTGATTTTCTGTCTATATTTTGCAAAAAGATACGATTTGAAACCGTCATTTGAAACGGTTATGTTAATTATTGTGTTAATTATAGCATAGTGAAATATAGTTGTAAAGAAATGATTTTTTGGGCTGTTAACAAGGTTCGCGGGTTGTTAACGGGCGCGGTCGAGTGCTATTTACAAGTGCGTTATGTAAACAAATAAAAGTTCACGAAAAAGTTATCAACATAAAAATCGCAGTATTTTCGGTTATCCACAGAGTTATCCATGGTATGTGGATAACTCTGCGGACACGCCAAACCGCCCCGAAATCCGAATAACACGCCATGTTTACATAAAATTAAAATAAATTTAACAAGCACATATGCACAACACGCCGCCGATGCGTTATACATTTAAATGAAGGAAATACATATCAATTTATATGAAGCGGAGGGGTTCTGCACACATAAAATATGGCGAAATAAACATTTCTGTGTCGCGATATTCGCTCGAGTTTATGAATAACAAAAGAATTTTTTCGCTTAGATATGGACAAAATCGGCATTTTGTGGTTTAATATATTGAATAGTAGTATGGGGTAATAATATTCAAAATTATAGAATTCAAAAGTATGGTTGATTCCAAAGGTGTAATTGCCACACAAAAACATCAAAGGAGAGATGTTCGCATGAGAGACAGACTAAACATTCCAAAAGATTACTGCAACAAGCTGAACCTGCGCCAGACAGAAGCCGCAATCAAGGCGGTGAAAGACAGGTTTGAGGTCAATTTGGCGAACGCTCTGAACCTGCAGCGTGTTTCGGCGCCGTTATGCGTTTTTTCCGATACAGGGCTAAACGACGACTTAAACGGTGTGGAGCGCGCGGTTAGATTTGATATCCCCGACGCGGGCAAGAACGCCGAGATTGTGCATTCGCTTGCGAAGTGGAAGCGCGCCGCGTTGGCGAGATACGGCTTTTGCGCAGGCGAAGGGCTGTATACAGATATGAACGCCATCCGCCGCGACGAGGATTTAGACAATATCCATTCGATGTATGTGGACCAGTGGGACTGGGAGCGCGTGATTGAGCAGTCGGAGCGCAATACAGACACGCTGAAAGATATCGTTAAGCGGATATACAAGGCGATAAAGGAAACCGAGAGCTATATATGCGAAAAGTTTGATGTATTGGAAGCGATACTGCCAAACGATATCGCGTTTGTTACCACGCAGGAGCTGGAGGACCGCTTTCCGAATATGACAAGCACAGAGCGCGAGGCGGCGATTGCGCGCGAGAAGAAGGCTGTATTTATCATGGGTATAGGCGGCGCGCTGAAATCCGGCAAGCGCCACGACGGCAGAGCGCCCGACTACGACGACTGGTCGCTGAACGGCGATATTATGGTACACTATCCGCTGCTGGATATCGGCTTAGAGCTTTCCAGCATGGGTATACGTGTGGACAGAGAAGCGTTGCTAAGGCAGCTTGATATAGCAGGATGCCCGCAGCGTGCGGAGATGCCGTTCCATAAATCACTGCTAAACGGCGAACTGCCGTATACAATCGGCGGCGGTATCGGTCAGAGCAGACTGTGTATGATGCTGCTCAACAAGGCACATGTCGGCGAGGTGCAGGTTGGTCTGTGGGACGAAGAGAGCGCGGCGGATTGCGATAGAAACGGCATTGTGCTGTTGTAGGGGATGATTGATGTGATGCGATGTAGCCGTTTCGACGCAGATAAGTATTGCGTCCATCAAAACGGACGACCGAGGCGGTCGTCCCTACAGAATTAGCGTCTAAATTTATTATATCAATTCACAAAATACACACGAATAAAAGGAGGCTCACTATGCAAAACATGTATGGCAAAGACTTCCCAAGCCTATCGCACAGACTGATCTATTCGTATCTAATCCCGATGGCAGAATTCGTACACTACCCAAACTGCGGTATCGACGAGGAGAGCCAGCGTCAGTTTAAGGCGTTCCTGCGTAGTATGCTCGAGACGCTGTACAGCGACATTTCAATACTCGACCTCCCGGAGTTTGAGGACACGTATTCGTGGAAAGAGGACAGAAAGGTCTTTAACGCAAAGGTGCAGAAGATAAGGCAAAAGTTTGACCGCTTCACGGACTTTCTTATAAAATTAGGCAAAGACAGCGAGATAGACGATAACGGATTCAAGATTGAAAAGTCGGCACTTCGCCCCAAGACGCGTATCGCACAGCTTGAAGCGATAGGTTTTGAAGTCGAGGATATGGGCGGGCAGTACCGCATCACGCACAGCGACTATCCGCAGATGTTTGATGCCTATAAATATCAGGCGGAGCGTCCGTGGGATAACCGGATAAAGCCGAGATTATACTTTTTACTGGGCATGATGGAGAACAGAACATTCACCGCTATGGAGATGTGGGCGGCGAGTATGCCGAGTGTGGAGTATGCCGCGTTTATGGACAAGATGGAGCAATATTGTGCAAATAACGGATATACCCTCACAAACAGCGAATGGGGACCGAATTTAAGTTGGCAGAAGGAGTATCCTAAGAAGAAAATGTTGCAGTTTACAGCCTACGCGATGTCATGGCATCAGTATCAGGTCAAGTACAACGTCCGTGCGTCGGACTATAAATCGGTGTTTGCCGCATCAGCCGATATGAGTGATGGGCTGAAGTCGATGATTATAAACAGAGCAAACCCATGCGGCGGATGCAGATATTGCGTGCAGACCGATAAGACAGGCGAAAAGCCGCTTGCGTTTGCCAAGATTGAGCATAACGGCGAGAAGAAGTCGATTTGTTCATACTTCCCGTTCTGGGATGTACATGAACCCGACGGCAGCAACGCCGACGCGTGGATTGAGCTGATGACGATAGCGGACAGGGTTTTGACTGAGAAATATTCAAAGAAAAAATAATATAGAAACATGAAATGAGGGATTCAGATGCAACGAACGCATATTAAACAGCTGTATCGCGAGACGGACAGCTTCGGCGGCAAACAGGTGACGGTGGCAGGCTGGATACGCAACCTGCGCGTGTCGAAAAACTTTGGGTTTATCGAGCTTAACGACGGCTCGTTCTTTAAGAGCGTGCAGGTGGTATTTGAAGATGGGCTTAATAACTTCGATGAAATTTCTCGCTTAAACATAGGCGCGGCGGTGTCTGTGACGGGCGAACTCGCGCTTACACCGGAGTCGAAACAGCCGTTTGAGATTAAGGCGGCAAGCGTTGTCATTGAGGGCGCGTCCACGCCGGATTATCCCATACAGCCGAAGCGTCACAGCCTTGAATACCTGCGTACGGTGGCGCATCTCAGACCACGCACCAACACATTTTCGGCGGTATTTCGCATACGTTCGCTTGCGGCGTTTGCGATACACAAGTTCTTCAACGAAAACGGATTCACATACGTACACACCCCCATCTTGACAGGCAGCGACGCCGAGGGTGCGGGTGAGATGTTCGGCGTGTCGACGATTGATCCGCGCAAGATTCCGACATTGCCCGACGGGAGCGCGGACTATTCCGGCGACTTCTTCGGCAAGCATACAAGCCTAACCGTTAGCGGACAGCTTGAAGCGGAGACGTTTGCGATGGCGTTTGCGAATGTGTATACCTTCGGCCCGACGTTTAGAGCGGAGAACTCAAACACAACACGCCATGCGGCGGAGTTTTGGATGATAGAGCCGGAGATTGCGTTTTCGGATTTGAGCGACGATATGCAGCTTGCGGAGGATATGCTGAAGTATGTAATCAACTACTGTCTCGAAAACGCGCCTGAAGAGATGGAGTTTTTCAATAATTTTGTGGACAAAGGCTTGCTCGACAGGCTGGATAATGTAGTAAACAGCGAGTTTGCGCATATCACGTATACCGAAGCTGTGGAGATTTTGCAACAGCATCAGGATAAGTTTGAGTACAAGGTTGAATGGGGCTGCGATTTGCAGACAGAGCACGAGCGGTTCCTGACCGAGCAGGTATATAAGAAGCCGCTGTTTGTGACTGACTACCCGAAGGATATCAAGGCATTTTATATGCGCCAAAACGACGACGGCAAGACGGTTGCGGCGATGGATTTGCTCGTTCCGGGTGTTGGCGAGATCATCGGCGGCAGCCAGCGTGAGGAACGGTTGGATGTGCTGACGGCGAAGATGAAGGCGATGGACCTGAGCGAAGAGGAATACTGGTGGTACCTCGATTTGCGCAGATACGGCGGCAACAAGCATGCGGGCTTCGGATTGGGTTTTGAGCGCGCGATAATGTATATCACGGGCATGGGCAATATCCGCGACGTGATACCGTATCCGAGAACGGTTGGGAATGCGGAATTTTAAATAATACATTGTGCGGTCACACCCAAACATAAGGAGAACACCATGAAAAAATTCAAACCCCTGTTAAACATATTGGCGGTTATACTGCTGGCTTTGGTTCTGTGGTTTTCGTTTGAATTAAGCCTTGCGCTCGGGATTACCGTAATGGCGATATTCTTTGCTGTGCTGTATATTTGGCAGCGCCCGAATTTGCTCACACTTAGAGGTCAGTGGGAATACGGAAAGGGCAACAACACAAAATCGCTGGAGATACTCAAAAAGGCGCATGACGCGTCTGCGAGATATCCGCTCAATTCCATAACATATGCATATATACTGCTGCGCTGCGGCAACGACAAGGATTCGGCGAAGGTACTGAACTATGTGTTGCTCAACCGCAAGCTCAAGCCGGAGCATAAGATGGTGGCGCGGCAGAATTTGTCGCTCGTATACTACCGTCAGGGAGATTTTTCCGAGGCTGTGCGTATTATGCAGGAGGTTTTTGAGGATTATAAGACAACGAGCGTGTACGGCACGCTTGGCTACTACAAGATACTGATGAACGCGCAGGATATGCTCGATTTCGCGCTTGAGGCGTATGCGTTCAACGGCGACGATAAGATTATTATAGACAATTTGGTTCAAATATATATTGCAAAGGGCGAGATTGCCAAGGCGAAGGAGCTTTCAGACAAGAGCCTTGCGGCTGGCAATAAGGGTGTGGAGATATACTACCACGCGGGGGAAATTGCGCTCGCGGAGGGCGATAAGGATGAAGCGAGAGAGATGTTTGAAAACGCACAATCGTGTACACGCTCGTTTATGACGACTGTGTCGGAAGATGAGATTGAGAAGGCTCTGGAGAGTGTATAAGATTAACGTTTAGAAAGGCGTGGGTACATTGGCAGACACGGCACTGCATCATAAATACAGCATCCTGACTGATACTCTGCGCAATTATGGCAGGTTATGCATCGGCTATTCCGGCGGCGCAGACAGTGCGTTTCTGCTGTATGCGGCAAAAAATGTGCTGGGCGCGGATAACGTGCTTGCTGTGCTTGCGTCGGGCAGCTTTATGATGGAGCGGGAGCTTGATGCCGCTGTGCGAAACGCCGCGGATATAGGCATAACGCCGTGTATCATACAGGCGGGTGAGTATGATATCGCGGAGTTTGTGCAAAATATACCCGAACGCTGTTACTACTGCAAAAAACATATATTTTCGGCTATCGCAGGTATTGCGAAAAGCCACGGATTCGATATAATCGCCGACGGCTCAAACACCGACGACGCGGCGGATTTTCGCCCGGGCAGGCGTGCATTGGCGGAGCTTGGCGTTGTCAGTCCGCTCGCACAGGCAGGGTTTTCGAAGGCGGATATCCGAGCGATGTCGCGTGAGTTTGGCTTGCAGACAGCAGACCTGCCCGCAAGAGCGTGCCTTGCAAGCAGGATTCCATACGGCACAGAGATCACGCCGGAGCGGTTGAACGCGGTATCGCAAGCGGAAGAGTTTTTGATGGATTTGGGCTTTCGCGAAGTTCGCGCAAGGTACCATGGCACAGTGTGTATAATAGAAGTGCCGCCGCAGGATTTTGAGCGGCTGATATTGGAGAGAGAACGCATCACAGCGCATATTAAGGCATTGGGTTTTTTATATGTGACGATGGATTTGATTGGGATAAGAACAGGCAGTATGAATGAGGTTTTGTAGGGGTTGCATATTATGCAACCTGCCCTGTTTGGCTCAGCCATCCAGCATTCTGACAGATTATTGCGATTTCTCTAATGGCACATTTGTTTGTCCTTTCGAAAACCCCATACGTTATTATAGCATATATTCTTATATAACTGGCAGCATGAATGATACATTGAGGTAAATTATGTATACAAAAGACGAAATACACGCATTATTGAAACAGGTCAAATACGGAGAGGTATCGGTTGAGCACGCGATGGAGAAGCTCAAGGATTTGCCGTATACCGACCTTGGATATGCGAAAATAGACAACCACCGCAGCCTGCGCAACGGCTTCCCCGAGGTGATATTTTGCCCCGGCAAGGATACGGCGCATATTTGCGGTATCGCAAAGCGTTTCGCGGAAAGCGGCACGGCGTTTATTGCCACGCGCGCGACGGAGCAGGTGTATGAGGCGGTTAAGGCAGTTTGCCCAAACGCGGAGTACCATGTGTTGGCGCGGATTATCACGATGGGCGCGGGGGCGGAGCTGAAAGCTCCCGATAAGACGATACTTGTTGTTACAGCGGGCACAGCCGATATTGCGGTTGCCGAAGAAGCGGCTGTTACGGCGGCGATGCTGGGTAATACAGTGGAGCGGCTCTACGATGTCGGTGTGGCAGGGGTGCATCGGCTGCTTGGCAATTTGGAGGTATTACAGCGTGCAAGCGTCATCATTGTGGCGGCAGGTATGGAGGGCGCGCTGGTCAGCTTGGTTGGCGGGCTTGTGGATGTGCCTGTGATCGCTGTGCCGACAAGTGTGGGCTACGGCGCGAGTTTTGAGGGTCTTACGGCTCTGCTTGCGATGCTGAATAGTTGCGCAAGCGGCGTCGGGGTTGTTAATATAGACAACGGTTTTGGCGCAGCGTATTTGGCAGCGACGATATTGCAGGGCAGCTGAACGCCACTCGCGGCGTCGGGGTAGTAAACATAGACAACGGTTTTGGAGCGGCGTACCTGGCGGCGACGATATTGCAGGGCAGCTGAATTCGAATTATAGGGAGAAATCCTATAAGTAATACTAATTCCAATAAGAAATATAACGAAAAATTCTGCATAAAAGGCATATGCCAAACCTTTTACTTGAATTTATTCTATATTTCTAATCGGAATTAGTATATAAAATGACCATACAGGTCTAAAAAAATTTGGAGGTATTAAAAAATGGCAAAACGTATTGTATGTATCTTATTGGCAGCAGTTATGGCGCTTGCGCTGTGTTCATGCGGCAAAAAGGAAGCATCTGCGGACAAGGTGAACGTTACCATCGAGATGCAGGACGGCGGTATTATCCGTTTGGAGCTGTATCCGAATGTTGCGCCTAAGACGGTTGAGAATTTCCGGACACTTGTTAGCGAAGGTTTCTATGACGGTCTTACATTCCACAGAATAATAGCCGGATTTATGATTCAAGGCGGCGACCCGGAAGGTACCGGCATGGGCGGTTCGAGCAAAACGGTTGTCGGCGAATTTTCGGCGAATGGCGTTGAAAACAATCTGTCGCACAAACGTGGTGTAATATCTATGGCAAGAAGCAACGCTATGGATTCGGCAAGCAGCCAGTTCTTTATTGTACATGAAGATTCAACATTCCTGGATGGTCAGTATGCGGCATTCGGCATGGTTACAGAAGGTATGGACGTAGTTGACGCAATCGCGAAAGGCGCAAAAGTTGAAGATACCAACGGTACAGTGTTGAAGGATAATCAACCTGTTATCAAGAGCATTACGATTGATTAGTATCTACTTTTAACAAAAAGGCAAGGTGAACAACGATGCTGAAAAATATGAAATGGTTTTCGATAGGATTTGCGATATGCCTTATTATTGTAGCCACAACCGGTATGATTTTCGCGGATGCGATAGAGCAATATGTAAATGTGTCTTACAACAATATCAAGGTGTATGTGGACAATGAGGCGATAGAGCTTAAAGATGCAAGTGGCGACATTGTTGAGCCGTTTATATACAACGGAACGACGTTTTTGCCCGTGCGGGCGATAAGCGAGGCGCTTGGCAAAGAGGTTCGCTGGGACGGCGACACACAGAGCGTGTATATCGGCGAGCAGCCGGGCAATGCGTGGGGGTCCGGCGATACAGAAGAACCGATCGCTGCGCCTGATCCGACTGATATAGACACAACAAACGCGATAATCGCAACGATTGAGATGCAAGACGGCGGCATTATCCGCTTGGAGCTGTATCCGAAGGTTGCAGCTACGACTGTCGCTAATTTTGTTGAGCTGGCAAACGCTCATTTCTATGATGGTCTTACATTCCACAGAGTAATAGAAGGATTTATGATTCAAGGCGGTGACCCGGAAGGCACCGGCATGGGCGGTTCGAGCAAGACGATTGTCGGCGAGTTTGATGCGAATGGCATTAAAAACAATATGTCGCATAAACGCGGCGTGATATCTATGGCGAGAAGCTACGATATGAACTCGGCGAGCAGTCAGTTCTTTATTATGCATGAAGACAACACGTTCCTCGACGGGGATTATGCGGCGTTTGGCAGGGTTATCGAAGGCATGGACGTGGTTGACGTGATTGCCGAAAATACGATTGTTGAAGATAGCAACGGTACCGTATTGCCGAAGAATCAGCCGGTGATCAAGAGTATTACATGTGATTAAAAGCGTATCACGTGTGATCAAAAGCGTCACATGTGATTAAAAGGCAAATCACAGGACTAATGCACAAAAGAGTTGCGGTAATGGCGTATAAATTTCTACAAAAAAACGCTTGTAAAATTTTTAACAATGATGTACAATGTATATTGTGCAAAACTAAAAACAAATTCAGGAGGTAAACGAATATGGCAATTAAAGTTGGCATTAACGGTTTCGGTCGTATCGGAAGATTGGTTTTCCGTGCAGCTATCGAAACAGGCAAGGTTGAGATCGTAGGTATTAACGATCCTTTCATCGATTTGGACTACATGGTGTATATGGCGAAATACGACAGCGTGCACGGTCAGTTCTGCGGCGAAGTTTCCACAGACGGCACAAGCCTTATCGTAAATGGTAAGAAAATCGCTGTTTATCAGGCAATGAACCCGGAAGAAATCGGCTGGGGCGCATGCGGCGCAGAGTATGTTGTTGAGTCTACAGGCGTATTCACAACGATTGACAAGGCAAGCGCACATTTGAAGGCAGGCGCAAAGAAGGTTGTTATCTCTGCTCCGTCTAACGATGCTCCAATGTTCGTTATGGGCGTTAACAACAAAGAATATACAACAGACATGAACGTTGTATCGAATGCTTCGTGTACAACAAACTGTCTTGCTCCTTTGGCAAAGGTTCTTAACGATAACTTCGGTATCGTTGAAGGTCTTATGACAACTGTTCACGCTACAACAGCGACTCAGAAGACTGTTGACGGTCCTTCGAAGAAGGACTGGAGAGGCGGCAGAGCTGCAGCGAACAACATCATCCCTTCGTCGACAGGCGCAGCTAAGGCTGTTGGCAAGGTTATCCCCGAGCTTAACGGCAAGCTGACAGGTATGGCTTTCCGCGTTCCTACACTCGACGTATCGGTTGTTGACCTCACATGCCGTCTTGAGAAGGCTGCTTCGTATGCAGACATCAAGGCTGCTGTTAAGAAGGCTTCCGAGAACGAGCTGGCTGGTATCCTCGGCTACACAGAAGAAGCTGTTGTATCGGCTGACTTTATACATGAAGCTAGAACATCGGTATTTGATGCAGAAGCTGGTATCGCGCTTAACGATAACTTCGTTAAGGTTGTATCGTGGTACGACAACGAGTGGGGCTATTCAAACAAGGTTGTTGACCTTATCGCTTACATGAGCGGCGTTGATAATAAGTAAGTATCAAGGGATACAGGGATTGTAGGGCAAGAATTGATTCGTTGGCTGTTACCGATAGACTGGTTTTGGTTGAATAACGATGAAGATTTGTTTGCTCCTGCTACGTCCCCGAAATGTTTTTTCACCGACACTTTTTTGTACGTGTTTACAAAGGAGTGTCGGTTTTTTTATGCTATTAACAACCATTTGCGACGAGTTCATTTTTAATTGCCAATGCAGGAAGTTGAGCGACAAGACAATTAAAAACTACAGCAGACAGATAGGGTATCTGTTCAAGTTCTTAGAGGACGAAAAAGATGTGACGGAGATTGAGGACGTAACGCCGCAATACATCAAGCAGTTTCTTATGAAAATGCGGCAGAACGGCAGAAAGGTGAACTACTTCAATGACCTTCTAAAGGCGTTCAAGGTGTATTTCCGCTACGCTTATGAGGAAGGGTATACAGCGTCACTATTGACCGAAAAAATCAAAAACGCTAAAGGTGATAGGGTTATAATCCGTACGTTTTCAGAGCAGGAGATACGGCAGTTCATCAATCATTTTAGCGGCAATGATTATCTGACAATCAGAAACAAGGTTATGCTTATGCTGTTTATTGATACAGGCATACGCCTAAATGAATTAGTGGAGCTGACGGAAGAGCAGATAAAACATGATTATATCATCATAAAGGGCAAGGGCGCAAAAGAAAGAGTTGTTCCAAAATCGCCGCTCCTTAGCAAGTGGCTGATAAAGTATTTAGCCGTGTATAAGTCGTATTTTCAATATAGAGTATTGCCGCCTAATGTTTTTCTAAGCAAGAACGGACAATTATTGTCGAGTTCCGCTATTGATAAGATACTGAAAAAGGCGGGTGCGGAGTGCGATGTATCTACCGACGTTAGAATATCTGCACACACTTTTCGGCATACCTACGCACAAATACAGCTAAAAAACGGCTTAGATATTTACAGCCTTTCAAGGCTTTTGGGACATGAGAACATCTCCATTACACAAACTTATCTAAACGGCATAAGGGATATAGAGGTTTTAGAACAGGCACGCAAAACAAGCCCGCTAATGAATTTGTAGAATTGAAAGGCGATAATCTCCCGCTCTATTATAGCGATAACGGAGCGGGAAAATAGCCGCCGTTTCTCAGAATCTTCCCGACCATCTGTGTTCCTCTTCGTCTTCGTTCAGCTCATGCAGAAACGCTTCAAACGCTTCTGCTGTCCACCGTTCAAACGGATTTATTGATGCTATGTACTTATAGTAGTATCTTAAATAATTTATATGCTTTTCGCTACAAATAGTATCACCCCTTTTCGGCAATAAAAAAAGAGCGTTCATTTTCAAACACTCTTTTTCTATAGGTTATTAAGTTGTTTTATGTAATCACTTATGCCGCTCTCATCAACCGTCACCGTTTCGCTTTCGGTTTGTTTCTGTTCCTCTTGCTGTTTCTCTTTCTCTTTCTTTTTCTTTTTCTCAATATTCGGCAACCACTCTTTCCAATCGGGATATTCAATCAGGAAAAATTCCTTTGGCTTTGAAAAGTGAAAGCTTGTTCCTTTATAGGTATCTTTTACGGCTTCAAAGCCCTTAACGGCATCTTGATTGTTGTTAGTCATTGCCTTGATTAGTTTTTCCATAAGTTCAATAGTCAAGCCTTTGTTGCTGTTCTCCTTTCCCTTTGGGCTTAAAACCTTAACTTTAAAATCTGGAAAATCCTTTTTCACTTGTAGCAACTGGTTGTACTCATCTGTGCCGATATAGCTTGCCTTTTGGGCGGTTGCCTTTGACATCGTGATTTCCGATGTTACTGGGTTGATTTTTATTAGTGTTTTCATATTGAAAAACTCCTTATGTATTTGAGTTATTGGCTAACTCTTGCCAACTCTCTTTTGGGCTGATGCTTTTCCCTGTGTTGCTTTTAACTCAATCGTGCATTATGATATTTATTGAGATACGCACTACACTCCCTTTCTATGATGTGTTACCCTTACACTTATATATAGCCAAAAAATCGCATGTTTTACGCATCAAACACAAACTTTTTTAAAAAGTCTGCTTTTTTGCTTGTGATTCGTTGTTATCGCCGTCACATTGTACATTATATAAGTTGCCGAACAAGGTAAAGTGTACAAGACAAACAAAAGAGGGAATCGCAGAGAATGCATCAATTTTCAGTCTGAACTTATACAAAAGATGTAAAAAGATATGCCTTTCCGTTAAAAAGTGTTAAGAAGTGTTATGAAAGTGCTTAAAAGTGTTGTCTTTTGCTTAAAAAGTGCTTTGGAAATGCAAAAAGCGACTACACATTATGTATAGCCGCCTTTGGATGTGTTTGGTTTGTTGTTTTCTTCGCTATTGCCGCTCTGCTTTTGCGACGGAATTATCGCATCAGTATTCTTGTTTGTATGTGTTCGTGTAGATATCTTCTAACAAACTTATTATTTCACCAAACGCATACAAGAACAATGCAGAAATCTCACAACTGAGAAATACATATAGTGCTATGGGGAAAAATAACTCCTTCAAAGCGTTGCCAAGAATAGCACCGGTAAATATTGCACTGATAAGTCCGATGATACCTAATATAACAGCTAAAACTTTTAAAACTTTTGCCGTTGTGTTTTCCATTTCTATTCACCTTTCTTTGTATGTATTATTTATTCTTTTCGCATTGTTGACGTATTTTAAGCACGTTATCTCCAAGTGCTGAACGCCACAACATATTAACCCCGCCTAAGTAGCAAATGCCGCCTACAGCGATACCGCCGCTTATCGACCACCACGCTATTGATTCTCCGTCACTTGCATCATACATTATAAGAGCTGTAAGAATCCCCGCAAAAACGAAGAGCCATGCAAGTCCAATCATAAACTTTGCCAATCCTTTTAAACGTTCATTTATTTCTATCCCTGTATCGTCATCCCATAGATTGAAATAATCAGTATCCGATTGTTCTTCTTGTGATTCTTCTGCCTGACGTTCTACATCTTGTTTTTGTATTCTTCTGCAATCTTCACACAACCGCCATTCTTTTTCATATTCTGCATCAAGAATTTTTTTGCAATTTACACATGTGTGTTCCATAATAAACCTCAAACCCTTCCGTAGTTATTTTTATCTTGCTGTTTTGGATAGTATAGCATATCAAATGTCTACTGTCAACATCTTCGAGAATGCGCAAAATGTCTACTGCTAACGTCTTAACGACATTTTCAACAAGTTTATAGATGGTTACAAGGGATTTATAATAATATAGAGGTGATTTTGATGAGAGATGAGTACAGAGAACAGTATAAAAAGTTTGGACTAAACGTTGTCTATTACAGAAAAATGCACAGACTAACGCAATTGCAGTTGGCTGAATTTTTAGACATACAAAGAAGTCATATAAGCGCAATAGAATTGGGGAACGTAGGCGTTTCTTTTGATGTAATATTCAAAATGTGCGAAGTGTTAAGGATTAAACCCAAAGAATTATTTGACTTTAGAGAGCAATAACGTCGTTCCGCTATTTCACTTGTCAAACAGATAGCCGCCTTCGGTGGCTTGATTCTTTATGCCGCTCCACCGTAACCATCGTAAACGACCGCTCCCGCCGTAATATGAAAAAAATCCACTGCGAGAGAGAACTCGGTACGTAAGACAAAAATCATAACAAACAATAGCCACTTCCCACAAGCACCCTCCCCGCTCCTTGTGGGGATTTTTTTTATGCCACGCAACAAAACAGAATAATTTGCCGCTCCGCCGTGGCAGATAAACGGCAATAATAAGCCGCTAGCCATTGATATGAGCGGAAAAACAACACAACTATTTTGGTTTGACCCAAAAAAATTTTTGTGTTATTCTAATTACAGAAAGTGGAAATAGCGAAAAATGAAATTAAAAAAATCGCTAATGCACTTTAAAACCTTGATGTCTTTAATAACTCCTAGAATGAAAGCGGCAACGCTTTGACCTCTAGCGTAAGCCGTTAGTGTGTGGACGCATTTTCTAGGAGTTGCTAAAGGCATTGAGGATAAAGATAATAAAGGAGGTTCTTATTATTATGAGAACAAAAGAAAAGTACAACAATTGTTTTACTCTTAGCGGTAAAACGAAAAGACCATTAGGAGTATATGATATTGGCACACAAATCAAGATATATGATGATGGCGAAGAGCTAAGCCGTATCACGACAAGCCTTGAAGCTTACTCATTAAGCGGTGGTGTAAACGGCAAACAATGCGATTTATACGCATTGAGCTATGAAAACGCCTACAATAGAGTTAATGAATATTTAAGCGGAGATATATCGAATGGCGGCAAAAGCTTAAGAGTTAGTTTATATCTCAATAACGCTATGTTTGGTGACTTGCATATATTTGTTATTGACTTTGACGAAGCAGACGAAAACAGCAGTTTTTTCAAGGCGGCTTATAAGCTTGCGGATAAGGTAACACGCTCTAAGAGCGGCGGCTATCATATGTTTTACGGCGTTAATAAAGAAGTGGCGCACCCTTTATTTGATAGCATTAACTTGCTTGCGTCACAGTCTGCGGCGGCTTGGGTTAGCCGTACGGCGGCATGGACTAATGATGGCAACAATAAGGTTGATATGTTCTGTGACGCTACACGCCTTATATATGAGTTTGAAGAATGGGATAATAGCAAAGGCTTAACAGATAAGACGCAAGAGTTATTTGAACTTATTAGAGATAACTTTACGCTGACTAGACCTATAGAAAATTATTATAAAGATGCAGAAGGTAATAGCATTGTTCTTGAATATTTGAGCGAAGAAGATATGGTTAAGCAAATGAACGATGCACAGCGCCTTATCTTTGAGGACTTGAAGACAATATCGTCTGATTGTTCACAAGGGGAATGGTTTCGTACTGGTATTGATATAAAGAGTGTATTTGGCGAATACAACAACGATACAGATATTGATTTAGGTGGCAGTGTTTGGCTTTGGTGGAGCGCACAAGGTGGCGAAAGATTTCAGCCACATAGTTGCGTTAACACATGGGATTCAATAATCAATAACGACAATACAAAGCTTTGGAATAGAAAATGGAAAGAAATAATTAGAGATGTGGAAGTATTTGGAGTGTAGCTTGAAAACGAAGAACCAAAGAAGAGTGCAAAGCAGATTATCATAGTCTTGACGTTGACGAATTTGATATGAGTGGCATATGTCCTAATATAGACATTCCGTCTGTGCTGTTATCTAATGCAACTTTTGAATGGGTTAGTGTTCCGTATGAGGTTAATAGCCGCAATGCCGTTGACGATGCTCTAAAAGAGCGGCAACGGCATTCATTACGCTATAACGGCATCTTGTATCGCAATAGAGCTGACTTTCTGGCGGCAACGTTTGAGCATTATATGGAAGATGCTTACAGGGCAGAGTACAATACTGATGATATCTTTTGGCTTAGCAGTAACCAACGTGCAAAGCTATCGTATCACATATTAGACCTGAAAATTGGTGCAAAGCCGATAAGCATTGAAGATGATAATTTATTGAAAAAGATAGCAGAAAGCGGCGAACATGAAACGGCGAAACGTTGGCTAGGTCGCATGAATTGGGCGAACGGCAATGCTAAAATGACAACGTTCGGCGTTGGACTTGAGGTAAAAGGAGCGGCTAACGGCGTATATTGTTACCGCTCCGTATATTGTGACAATAAAGCTATATTTGCCGCCGAAGAAATGACGTGGGAACGATGGAGCGAGAAGATGATTGCCGCTCTAAACGATAAAACATACAATATAGCTGACGTTATTATTATGATGTATTATCAAGACGGCGTTTATATGACCTTGCCGAAAGAGGAACAAGACGAGATTAAAGCATGGATATATAATTATAGGCAGTGTACGATATTTCCCTATAGTGGCACGATTGAGTGCGGCAAAAACTTTGAGATTGATTTTGATAGAGATTGCGAGATTGTAAAGAGTAGGAGCTTGCGGCACAATGGAAATATGGCGGCACATAACAAAGGGAATGCCGCCGAGCTTGCCGCCGCTAGAGGTAAGGTGAGGACTAAGAACGCCGCTGATGTAGACTGTGAAAAGTTAGTCGGCGATACATGGACTACTGCAGAGCTTAGGGAAACGCTTGGCGGCGATTATGAAAGAAAAATCAGACGCTTAATGGAAGAAGAGAAGATTGAAAGAGTACGGCGAGGGTTGTACTGTAGAAAATCGTGTTAAAAAGTTTCTACCAGTGGTGTAACCGATATCTAATATTAGTTTAAAATATATGTCGATATCGGTTACACCACTGGTAGCGACTACCGACATATAAAATCAATAGAAACAAGATAAGGAGCGCAAAAATTATGTTAAATTAGTTGACATTAAGGAATATTCACGCCATCTTAGAGGGTTACGACAGAAAACGTGTAAAATGCAGTCAAATACGGCAAGTTAGAGAAGAAAAGCATTACAAACATAATGAATTATTTGATATTTATTTGAAATTAGCGGCAAAATACAATGAAGAAGAGCAAGAAAAAAGAACTTTTAGCAGTTTTATTGAGGAATACAAGGATAAATTTGACGAATTATAAGTAAAGGAGCAACCGAATATGACTAGATATGATGTATGGCGTAATTTATACAGCCAACACCCTACAAACGAACTACAAGCGGCGTACAACGCTTATTTTGGATAGAAAGCCGCAAATATTGATATTGGCGTGAAGTTTGACAGTAAAGTATTGGAAAAGCAAATATTACAAGCGTTCAAGAATACAGGCGCAAGAGTGGTAGTGTGAGCAACAAGCCGAAAAGGATTAAAAAGCCGCCTGTTCATTTAGAGTACAGTCTAACCGAACAAATGAATAGACGGCGAAACAGCCCTTTTTCTATTCGTTTAAAGTTGTAAAAATAAATATGAATATTCGCAAATAATCATTGACATCAAACGAACATAATGATATAATAGTATTATCAAGAAAACGATTAGGAGTGTTCGACAATGACAAATAAAATTTACGGCTACGCACGAGTAAGCACGAAGGAACAAAACCTTGACAGGCAGATTATAGCCTTGAAGGAACAGGGTATAAACGAACGTGATATAATAGTAGACAAGGAAAGCGGCAAAGACCTTGACCGCAAGGGATATAGCAGTCTTAAAAATGGACTGTTGCGGCGCGGCGATACATTGATAATAAAATCCCTTGACCGATTGAGCCGCAACAAAGCCGATATAAAAAAAGAGTTGGAGTATTTCAAAGATAACGGCATCCGCTTGAAGGTTATTGAGTTACCTACGACAATGATGGAATTGCCCGACAGCCAAGAGTGGGTGTTCGAGATGGTGAACAATATCTTGATTGAGGTATTAGGCACAATAGCCGAACAGGAACGGCAAGCGATACGCCAACGCCAAGCCGAAGGGATAGCCGCCGCGCAGGGCAGAGGGGCGTACAGAGGGCGCAAGAGCATTGAAAAGCCCGACAATTGGGATAGCATTATAGCCGAATGGAAAAGCGGCAAGATAACCGCTACAAAGGCTATTGAGTTGACAGGAACGAAACGGACTACTTTTTATAAGTTAGTGAATGGGTAAGCATCATTTCCTAAAAAAGTAGCATTTGTCGAGTGGCTATTCAAATTCTTTTGTAGAAAAAGCTATTCTTCTCTTGAAAAACATAGTGTTATAATATATACTTAAAATAGATATATTATGAAAAGGGAAGTGTAATTATTTTGGATGAAATAAAGATTAAGCGTGACAGAAGTGAGTTTTGGGTGAATGTATATTCGTTAGATGATGGTGGTGTTAGCATTATCACTTCCCCGAAATTTCAATACTTATTTCAAAATAAGTTTGCTCAATTGGAAGCGTTAAGCCCTACAAAATGGAAGGACACGAAAACAGGCTCAAATAAAAGTTTATGGATTCCTAGCGATTGGCTTGATGAACAAACACTCGAACAATTTATTGAGTGGGCGAAAAAAGCCAATAACCATTTATGGCTAGGGGTGAATAAGAATATTTGTAATTATTTTAGTAATCAATTAGATTATTGTATTGCTTCGGATTGGAATTTTACGGATTTTACAAGCCACATTAGAAGCAATGTGGGCGAAGCCGAATATATGGTTAAGTATCAATATGCCGATGGTTTGATAACACTTGAACAAGCAAAAGCGTATGGAAAAGCGCTGAGTATTGAAGTTGAAAAGTGTATTGAATATTTGCCTATTACAAATATTGGGGAATTATTGATAACAACAATTCCTGCGGTTAAAGAAAATCAGAATAAGTTATCATGGAATATGGCAAGATATATACATAATCAAATAGGCGGTAGCTTTTTAGCACCAATGCTACTGATTGATAAGCCACAAATGAAGGAACTTACTATTGAGCAAAAAATAAACACATGGAAAAGCATCTATGCTAGTTGTAATAATATAAGCCTTTCGTGTTCGGTTAGTGGAAAAGATATAATTATTGTAGATGATTTATATCAATCAGGAGCAACAATTTGGGCATATGCAAATTATCTAAAAAAACAAGGCGCAAGAATGGTTATGGGCTTGACGGCTGTAAAATCATTAAGGGATAGTGATAATAAATGAATGAGAAATTAATTTTGCAATTGATGTTCGCAAAGGGAATAGGCGATGTTGCACTAAAGAAAATACTTTCATATTTTTCGCATAATGATAGTGTTTATTATGCGGACGTGTTTGCTTCCGCGGAAAACATTGAGAAGCATTTAGGGATTAGTAGAGATATTTCTACTAGTATTATTAGCGAGCAAAACATAGAGTTGACAGAAACAACTTATTATAAGTTGAAGACAAAAGATATTAAGATTATTTCAGAATACGATGAAAGATATCCGGAAATGTTAAGAGCTTCTTTAGGCGATAAGTGTCCGCCAGTATTGTTTGTTGAGGGCAACGAGAACCTGCTTAACACAGATGCGGTTGGATTTTGTGGCTCTCGCAAAGTGTCACCCAAGGGACTAGAAGTAACAAGGGAATGTTCGAAACAATTAGCGGAAAAAAAAGTTACAGTAGTGAGCGGATATGCGGCGGGTACTGATTTAACCGCGCATAATGCGGCATTGCAATATGGCGGAAATACAATATTTGTATTAGCGGAAGGAATATTGAGAAAAGCAATAAAGAATGAAATTAGAAATGAACTAGGTGACAATAACTATTTGTTTGTATCGCAATTTCCCCCTAATCTTACATGGAATGCTGGAAATGCTATGAAGAGAAATGGTACGATTATTGGATTGTCTAAGTTGATGATATTGGTTGAATCTGGAGTAAGTGGTGGTACGTTTGCCGCAGGAGAAGAAACATTAAAAGCAAGACGTCCATTATTTGTTATTGACTTTGCTAAACCTGAAGTATCTGCGGAAGCAAACCCATACTTTATAAGCAAAGGCGGAATACCAATAAGAGGAAAAAATGGGATACCCAATATGTCTAATGTGTTCATGTCTATTGACAACTATATAACAAACAACAGAAATGATTCTGTAGAACAATTAAAAATTGCTTTTTAAATTTTTTGTTTGACACTTTTCTATCAAGTGTGATAAACTTGCTTATGTTATGTTTTAGGTCACTTTTTAGGTATGGCAACTAAAGCATTAAAAATTAAATAAAACACGTACAAAAATTATCGTGAAATAACATTATGTTTGAATCCTTGCGTTGGGCGGCGGCTGCTGTTAAGAAGGCATCCGAGAACGAGCTGAAGGGTATCCTCGGCTACACAGAAGAAGCTGTTGTATCGGCTGACTTCATCCACGAAGCTAGAACATCGGTATTCGATGCAGAAGCTGGTATCGCTCTTAACGACAACTTCGTTAAGGTTGTATCGTGGTATGACAACGAGTGGGGCTATTCAAACAAGGTTGTTGACCTAATCGCTTACATGAGCGGCGTTGATAATAAGTAGTATCAAGGGATACGGGATTTGGGGTGTTATAACTTCGTATGTCGTGTTACGGATAACTTCGTTTTACGACAACAACGGTGAAAGTTTTTACATCTTGGTATATGTCCCGAAAGTTACCCATAGTTGAACATGTTATGTTAAAAATGAACACTTCCTTTTGAGCGATGTACTAAATCAGAAGGAAGTGTTTTTTGTGTTATTGAAAACGGTAAAAGAGGAATTTGTGTTCGATTGCCAATGCAGGAAGTTGAGTGACAGGACGATTAAGAATTACAGCAAGCAGATTGATTATCTGTTTAACTTCTTGCGGGATGAAAAGGGAATTGTCGATATTGAGGACGTGAAGCCGCAATTTATTAAACAATTCTTGATGGCAATGAAAGCAAAGGGGCGAACGGTCAACTATTTTAACGATTTGCTGAAAGCGTTTAAGGTTTATTTTCGATATGCCTTTGAAGAGGGCTATACTGAAACGCTTGTGACCGAGAAAATCAAAAATGCGAAGAATGAAAAGATTATTATACGCACTTTTTCGGACAGTGAAATCAAGCGGCTGATGAATTATTACAGCGGTAACAAATACATCGACATACGAAATAAAACCATAATTATGATGTTTGTTGATACAGGCATACGGTTGAGCGAGTTGACGAGCCTTACGGAAGAGCAAATAAAACAGGAGTATATTATTATCAAGGGCAAGGGCGAAAAAGAGCGGGTTGTGCCGAAGTCGCCGCTCCTGTCCAAATGGTTGATGAAATATCTTGCCATTCGCAAGGTATATTTTCAATATAAGAATGTGCCGCCTAACATATTTTTGAGCAAGAACGGTAGAGCGCTTGATTCCTCATCAATCGACAAGGTTTTGAAAATGGCGGGTGCGGAATGTGCCATATCAAGCGATATAAGAGTGTCGGCGCATACCTTTCGCCACACATACGCCCAATATCAGCTTAAAACAGGGTTAGATATCTATTCCCTGTCAAGAATACTGGGGCATGAAAACATAACAATAACACAAACATATTTAAACGGTATGAGGGATAAGGACGTGCTGGCACAAGCGCAGAAAACCAGTCCGTTGATGAATTTATAATCTACTCAAAACAGGCGCAGAGATGTAGTAATCTTTGCGCCTGTTTTTTGTATGGTGGGAAGAAAAATACCCACCATACGATGTATAATATATTCAAGAGGTCAGGGGAAAACACAAACAAGGGTTGCGACCAACGCAAGAAGGGAGTGATTAGCAATGAGGAATAATTTTAAAATTGATTCAGTAGCAAAAACAATCAGCACAACAAAGTCTTTTGCAAAGAGGGCAAACGTTTTCGGAACAGAGGAATACAACATCATGCGAGAGTTACAAAGCGATTTTCCGAATTACACAATTAATAATGAGAAGGTCAACATTAAGGTAACGAAGGAAACGCACAAAGGATTGAAATTCAAGCATATGGCGTTTTACATTAAAGCGTTGTCGAAAAATCCGAAAACAGACCTTGAAGAATTTGAAGATGTCAAAAAGGAGTTTGACGGCGAAAAATGCAAATACGGCAAGGTTAAACAGTGGTTTTTGGAACGCTTCCCAAACTATAAGGAGTACTACAAGTTAGAAACAGTTGAGGTGATGTTACAAAATCAGAGTGAGAACAAAGAAGAATCTACAACATCGCTACAAGATACTACAGGAAAGGAGTTGAACGCCGCATAAATAAAAGAAAAGCAAGTGCGGGTAAAAAAATACCCACCATACAAGGTATAATATATTCATAAGGTTAAGGGAAAGCAATCAGCCCAATAGAGAGGTGGCAGGGTTAGCCAATAATCCAAAAAATAAAGGAGCAAATATCATGTCAAATTTAAAGATTAATATTGTAACAAAGGAAATCGAAATCACAAAGGCTTTTGAAAGAAAAGCAAGTAAAGTCGGCACAAGGGAATATGCAGAATTGGTGAAGGTAATGCACGACTTCGTAGGCTTCAATGTTGTTATAAAAGCAACAGCGGCAAAGGAAAACAGCCACAAGGGGTTGACGGTTGCGTATATGGATAAATTGGTTGCGGGAATGACAGGCAATAACGTAAAGGCGATTCAAGACTTCAACGCCGTAAAGGACTTTTATAAAGACACCAATTTCAGCTTTTCGAAGGTGAAGGAGTATTTTTTGACAAAATACTCAAACTACAAAGAATTTGTTGCAAGGGCAGAAGATGAAAAAGAAGAAAGAAATACTAATATTGTAAATCTTGAAAGTGAGGTGGCGTAAAATGAAAATGGCAAGAGAAGAAATGGTCGAGTTAATTCTACGATATGAAGAGCGCTTTTCCGATTATGACGAAATATCTTACTTGCATTACCAGTTGATGTACTTGACGGATAAAGAGGTTGAAAATTTATACAAGATTACCCCATATGTGCCATACGATGCCCCATACGAGGGTGTACCTATAGAATTTTAAACCAAAAACGGAAGCGAGGATTTAATTCCCTGCTTCCGTTTTTTCGTGCGCCGCAATCAGCTTGTCAAGCGTGGGGCGGCTGATATTCAGTTGTTCGGCAAGTTGCGCCTTGTTTACTTCCCTGCTCTTGTATCGCGCATAGTGGGCAGGGAAATTGTCAATCTTAACTTCCTTGCGTCCTTTGTACTTGCCCTGCTGTACGGCGATTGCAATGCCCTCGCGTTGACGCTCCAGCAGATTAGTACGTTCAAACTCATTAATTGCGCCAATCATAGTCAACATCAATTTGCCTGTTGGAGTGTTGGTGTCAATGTTTTCTTTAGTGCTTACGAGGAAAATGCCCTTTTCGGTCAACTGCTCAACGATGTTCAGCAAATCGCTTGTAGAGCGTGCTATACGACTAAAATCGTGAATATAAACCGTATCGCCCTGCCGCGCAAAGCCAATCATTTCTTTAAGCTGTGGGCGGTTGGTGTCCTTTGCGCTTGCCTTTTCCGTAAACCACTTATCAATATTGTACTTGCTTAGATTCTCCGTCTGCCGTGCTTCGTTCTGTTCTATTGTGCTAACGCGTACATATGCAATATTCATTGAAATACCCTCTTTCGATTCATTATTGATTATGATATTATTATAGCATGATGTAAAATATATATCAAACACTTTAATTACAAAAAGTAAAATAAAACAGAAAACAATTTATATTTTACGCAATTCAGAGAGGTATTCAATGTCAAGTTAGACTATACTCTAAATTTACATGCGCAAAAATAGTGTTGTCTGCTATTCGTTAGTCATACCATTAGCTACACATGCTTTTTCTATTGCGTCTTTAATAGCTTCGCCGTCAATATTCAAAATCACATCGACAAACGACTCCATATGCGCGTCTTTGCTTGCAAAATACCGCAAATGCGCTTCTTTTGACTCTTTCGAGGAATATCCAGCGTCTAAATTACGCCACATATCCAGTGCTTGTTCGTTCATGTTATCACCGCCTTTCTGATTTAATTATTTTTTCCCCGCTCTCTGTCAAAGATATTGATTTTGAGTGTTGAAGCGGTATATTAACGTGTTTTCGTATTTACCTAATTTCACTAGAATAACATAGTAATTATAATGATTTTAGGTTCACGCGAAAAGCAACGGAATTGGCTCTAAATTCTTCGATAATAGCCACGTTTTGGGCGTTCTATCAGCCCTTGCTTGACAAGGCGTGATATTTTATCTTTGTCTACGCCTTGCGCGTACAGCTCTTGTGTTGTCCATTCATCGCCGACAATTTCTGAAAAATTTCTTTCTGCTGATTTTCTGCTACGCGCCGCGCCCAACGCCGCCGCATTTTCCTTGTTGTATTCGGCGGTTATGTTGTATTGATGGTCTACAAATTCCATATCGTCCATACTTATAACAAACGTTCGCGGCTTCGCCCATACAAAGCCTGTTTCGCTCTTGTCTATTTCAACACTTTGTATGTGGGTTTGGATATTGATATCATCAAGGTTGGGGATGGCTAGAAGGTCATCAATATATTTGTTGATTCTTGCGTTGCATATGTCGCGAGCTTCGGCGGTTAATCCCATTTTGATACCATCGTGCCACCAGAATATCGGATACAGCATATTTTCTAAATCTTTCTTTTTTTCATCATGCGTCAAACTTCTATTTGCAATTATTTTATATGCTTCGCACGTGTGCGACTTGTCTTCTATTGCCGAGAATCTGAACCGCATATTATCTTCAACAATTTCATAATGCCGCGCACCGTTTTGCTCGTCAACTGTATAAAAAACATTTTCCTCTCGCGGAAATTCATTGTTGTATATCGCCGCCCAGCCGTAATGTACAAACAGGCTTGCGGCGGCTTCTTGATGTTTGCCTGTCGCGTCTAGGCAAGCATACCAAGTTTGCTTTAATTCTATGTTATTTGTGTATTTGATGGCTGTGTGGATGAACGCAACTATTATTTCGGCGTTTTCGAGAATCGGCGGGCTTCGGTATTGCCGCCTAAAGTAAAATACAAGTTTTCTCCGTTCGCTGTACGGCAATATTTGTATTTTATTGTTTTTGAATTTAATCTGTTTTCTGTAGGATTTAAAATTGTCACCCGCCAGACGTCCGATAATCTCATACGCCGTGACAGACTTATTGCCCTCATTCGGCAATAAAAAACGCAGGGAATCTTTTTGTCGTTGAATTAATAAATCGCCGAACTGAAATTCGCCGTTAGCGGCATTGGCTTCATGGGGTGCGGGAATATCTATTGCCTTGCCGTTGTTGTAGGCTTCCCAAAAGTTATCTTCCTCTGCGATAAATTCCCAAATCTCATTATATTTGTCGGGATAAGCTTCCGCTTCTTCTTTTGCTTTTCGCCTGCGTTCTTCTTGTTCGGCTTTTAATCGACTTTTGAAGTCGTCTTTGGCAAGCTCTTGCGCGACGCTAAATTGACTTTTAGCATTTTCTTCGGCTTCATTGTTAGCCGCCGAAAGATTTTCCCTTGCCGCACACAGCTTTTCAAACACATCTTTTCCGTGGTCGATTGGAGCGGATTTGTAATCAAGTAGTTCGGCATTATCAATAATTCGAGATACCTTGACATGTGTTTTTACTTTATCTGCGAGCGTTTGTGTTTTCTTTTCATACAAGTCCCAATCTAGTCCTTCCATGCGCTCATACTGCTTGTCAAAGGCTAATATTATCTCTTTCGCGCCGCATTCAATCAGCATAGAAATATGATTTGTATGCGCGCCATATGTATGTGTTGCAACGGCATATGGATAGCCATATTGTCTTGCTAACATTACACTTTTCGCGCCTTCAAATACTATTGCTTTCCCTGTTTCCTTTATTGCTTCTTTTGCTAAATGTAAACCATAAAGATTTTTACCATTTGGAAAACTCCATGATGTTTTTTCTTCGGTTTGATACTCGTCTGCTCTTAATAAAGGAAGATACTTTGCTCGTGGGTACTTCATTAAATCCTTATATTCAATGTCTGGTGTTTCGATTTTTACTTGTCGTCTTATTGGCATAAAGCTTCTTTCATATATACCAACAATTTCACCATTAATATTGTGATGTGGAAGGATTATTCCCCCTGTATCCCAGTTGTAGCAAACGTCATATAAATTCAGTATTTCAGCATCAATTTTTTCTTCTGTACACCATACGAGCCGCCGTAAAATCTTCATTGACTTGTCAAAGCTAAGGTCGCCCAAAAACAAATTTTCATCTGTAACCTGCACAATATCAATACCTTCAACAGGGTCGATATGTGTACATTCATAAGGACGTTCTTTGAATTCAAACCCTTTCTCTGCGTGTGGGATTTTATTAGATAAATCAATATTTTGATTTTCAATCCAGTCTTCAATGAATTCTTTTGCTTCATGAGGATTATCGAGGTTTAGACTTTGTTTAATCCAAGTATGTAACAACATGCCCCTGCCGCATTCAGAAAAGCAGTTGACTATTAATGTATCAGGGTCAAACAATGCTGAATGGTTATCGCCATGATGACAAGCGCCGATAATTTGTATCGCTCTTTTTCCAGCGCTTGTTACCCATCTGGGGTCGACGTTTAACTTTTTGAATAGTTTGAAAAAGTCTTCTTCATCAAGTCGAGATATTTTCTCGTTATAATCAAAATGCTCTTCGACGCTCCCTGCTGGTAACAGGTTATTATTCACCATCTAATTACTTCCTTTCGTTATAGAATTAAACAAACAGCAAGAAGCGTGTTACCAGCACTTGACGTTGCCGTCAGGAAGAATAGAACGCATACATTCTACTAAGATGGTGAACAGCAAGTCCTTATCTTGCTGTTTGTCTAAGTCTATAAAAACCGAAAACCTTTAACATTTTTTGTAATTTCATTATACCATAAAAATTTTTTTACCGCAAAAAACGCTTGCGCCACGCGTTCTATGACGCGGAAGCGGCAAGCGGCTCTTGAAGTATTCTTTTCTTCGCTATCTGCGAAGTGGAGCGGGGCGGGTGGTTGTGGGAATTTGAAAAAAATTATTTTTGATTATATTTTGTCTGGTGTTTTGATATATCGGAGCGGAAATTTTGGAATCACGGCGGTCGCGGGCGAGGACGGTGAAAAAAAAGCGCAAGCGGGGGTGTTCCGCTTGCGCTTGGGGTGCGGTGTGTTGTTTATGCAGTCAAACAAAGCAAAGAGAAACTATATTAATATATTTCTCCTATGAGTATAACGGTCTTTGCTTCTGGTTTTTTACTTTCTATTATATGGGTTCTGTCATACTCAAAATACGGTTCTAAATTTGAATAAATTGTAATCGCGTGAACACCATCACTATAGTAAACATGTGCCTTACCATCAACAAAAGTAGTGGTTTTATAGAAGCCATTTTCTTGTAAAATCGTTGTATATTTTTCTATAACGGAGTAAACCGTATCGCCCGGATTATTCTTTGTAATCTCAGAATCTTTATAATCATACGACCAAGTTTTGGATGAAACCGAATCTGTTGAATTTAGAGGAACGTTAAATATTGCACCAAAGTCAGGTACTTTGTAATGTTTCTCATACATTGGATGTACTGTAAAAGTGAGGTCGTCATATACAGCTTTATAAAATTCTATCCTTGCTGTATTTTTTAACATTTCACCTTGCATACCGAAATCAAACGAACGTTCAAACGGTTGGTCGGATTTGACTTCTCCCGAAATATTTACTGAACCCAATTGATTGTTGTTTGAATCATAGCAATAAAAGAACAATTGAAACCAACCAGAATTTGAAATGCCTTTTATATTCACCTTACCAGTATGGTCGTAACTGCCGCCCTTACCATTATAAGCTATTTCCGTGAACACAATGGAGTCGATTACAGAGATAGAATTGTGCACTACTTTAAACGGTCCATACTCATGGTTTAAAAGAGGGGCGCTAAAAAACACTTCTGCTACAGCTTTTGCTTCCTCGGCTGCAATAATAACCGTACGCGTTTCACCATTCCAGTCCACTTGTGCATTAAAGCTTTCTGCAACCGCACGAACAGGCACAAGCGTCCTGTCATTCACAATTTGTGGCGGTACATCAAGCATTATCTCTTGTCCATTTTTTGTAATAACGTTATTACCTATCTGCATCATAACAACAATATCGTCTTTTGTTCCTGTTACCGTTCGTGTATCGCCATTCCAGTCAACAGTTGCGCCCATTGCTTCGAAAATTGCTCTCATTGGTACAAGTGTGCGCCCTTCTTCAATAATCGGCGGCTGGTCGAACGCTATTTCCGTTCCGTTCAATAATACCTTAATAGGTGCTTCTTCCGCTATTGCAATTGTAGTAATGCCAAGTAGTATTGTTAAACACATAAGCATAGCAGTAATTATTCTTGTTTGTTTTTTCATGTTCATCAACCTTTCTTTTATTGGCTCTTTTTTCGTCTTGGTATATTTTCTATCTCTGCCATAAAACTTGTATCTTCCCTACTAGGATTTTTGAAACAAATTTCACATACTTCTGGCTTGGAAACCAGCCACGCGTTATATAAATCTGTCACTACTTTTACAGAGTTAAAGCCTATTGTTTCGCTTTTACCAATCTCACCAGCGTGCGTATAGCCGCTCTTGTGTATTTTTCCTGTAGCCGTACCGTTACTGATAATAAATTTGCACACGCTATTTTTCCACTCCTTCTTCTAGTATTCATACATTTAATCAGTATCCTACGCCAACTGCTACTGAAAGGCTATTGTCGTGCGGATAGTAATGAAATGATACTCTATAACCACTTTCGTTTCTCCAAATGTTTTCTAACGCGAGCCTTTTTTCCAAGTCTTTCTCTTCAACAAAACCACATTCTTGAAGTATTTTGGCATACATGATTTCGAAATCTTGGTCATACCATTCTAACTGCAAATCATATTTTGCATTGGCTCTTGCCAATAAAGCCTTAATGTCACCCGAATAAGTTTTTTTGTAAAAATGTGCGTTGCCATTAGGAAATAAATTCGATTTATTAATGCTTTCTTTGCTGTAATATTCTGCTTCCCCAAAAAATATTGAAAAGAAGTCAGGCACTCCAGAATATTGTTCAAACATTGGATATTTTTTGGAAACAGAACTTGTTGGTGGGATATCTTGTATTTTGCTTGCGATAATAACCGCACGCGTTTCACCATTCCAGTCCACTTGTGCATTAAAGCTTTCTGCAACCGCACGAACAGGCACAAGCGTCCTGTCATTCACAATTTGTGGCGGTACATCAA
>JGI994J12354_10000402_pt1 | contig 42624 bp, 32 predicted proteins | sample IntmicLarv3ML3BL_FD_12354 | JGI IMG/M metagenome (IMG submission 12354) | reverse complement strand
TTTTGGAAGAAGAAGACAATGAAACTGTGTTATCAGCTGTATCTGATATGTCCGTAAACTCAGAATCAATATCATCAGTTGTTACATAGCCGTTTAACTCGATAGGCGGTTCATCTGAAACAGGAACCACAACAGACGAAAAAGTACTGTCAACATTCTGAGATAAAAGTAAGGTGTGAGAAATACAAAACAATAAAACAAATATTAAAACTTTTAAATGAGTGAGTAACATCAGGGGATACTCCTTCTTTTATATAGGATATGTTAAATTTAACATACTTTTTAGCAGTTGTCAAGATATTATATAAAAATAAAAAAAGAGATTGACTAAAAGAGTATTGTTGTGGTATAATCTAACATAGAGGCGGCTGCCGGTTTCGTTATTACTTTAACCAGTCTCTGTTCCAACGCTTATATTTCGGGGCCAGAGTCGGTAGGATGAAGTTTTTTCTAAAAAAAACGCGGAAGTTATGGAATCTTATCTGTCAGACGGAACCCACCCTATTTTTTGGGGTTCAGAACTATAAGAAGTAGACGGGCTCGGCGGCTGCTCTGTCTTTCATTTATTCACATTTTATTCAAAAAAGAGAATTAGATAAAAAAATTAACTTGCTTAAGAGACTTTTTTGTGATAATATTCACAAATCAATTAAAAAATATCTTGCTATAATAATTTAAAAATGGTATAATAAAAATAAGATGATTATAATAATGGAACAATCCGCTTCAAAAAAAGAAGTTGAAGCGATTATACAGGCAATAGAAGCCGAAGGTCTTCAAGCGTTTTTAAACCTTGGTGTTGAACGCTCGGTAATAGCAATTTTAGGCGTTGTCGGGATTGAGAAATCTGAACTGTCAGACAAATGGAGCGTATTTCCGGGAGTTGAACGTATCTCTCATGTCAGCGAACCGTATAAACTGGCCAACCGCGCGCAAAAACCAAAAGGTACTGTTATAAATATCCGCGGACAAAAACTTGGCGCTAAAGAGTTAATAGTTATAGCCGGACCTTGCAGCGTGGAGAGCAGAGAGCAGACATTAGCGATAGCAGAATCTGTAAAGGCTGCCGGCGCGCACATGTTAAGAGGGGGAGCTTTTAAACCAAGAACATCTCCTTATGCATTTCAGGGACTTGGCGAACAAGGATTGCAAATACTTGCGGAAGCAAGGGACTTAACAGGACTTCCTATAGTTACGGAGGTTATGGATGAGAGCGACTGCGATATAGCAGTACGTTATGCGGATGTCTTGCAAGTGGGAGCGAGAAACATGCAGAACTTTCGTTTGCTTAAAAAACTTGGCACTGTAAAGACGCCAATCTTATTAAAACGCGGATTTGGCTGTAAAGTAGAAGACCTCTTAATGGCTGCCGAATATATAATGGCTGCCGGAAATCACCGTGTAATACTTTGTGAGCGCGGTATCATTACCTTTGAAAACGCTACTCGTTTTACTACAGATATTAATGCCATACCGGTTGTTAAACATCAATCCCATCTGCCGATAGTTGTTGATCCGAGCCACGCTGCCGGAGATTTTAGATATGTTTCATCCATCTCTTTAGCAGCGGTCGCAGGCGGGTGCGATGGTCTTGAAATAGAAGTTCATAATAACCCAAAAGTTGCTCTTTCTGACAGCGCGCAAGCGTTGACACCGGATAAATTCGCGGAACTCATGAAACAGATAAAACGCGTTGCCGAAGCTGTTGACCGAACAGTATCAACTATAGATAAATGATAGAAAACAAAACATTTGCGATAATAGGTCTTGGTTTGCTTGGCGGGAGCATAGCAAAATGTATTAAAAATAATATAAGTCATGCTCGTTTGATAGGCATTACCGGCAATAAAGATCTTCTTCTTGACGAGCAAGCAAAAAAAATATTTGACCATATCTGTTCAGATATAAAAGGCGCCAAAAATGCCGATATTATTATAATAGCGACCCCTATAAGAGCTATTATAGCTAATATCGCGAAACTAAAAAAAATAGTTCATCAGGGCACTATAATAACTGATGTTGGAAGTGTTAAGAGAAATATAATGAACGCCGCGACTATTTTGCCTGATGACGTTTGTTTTGTTGGCGGACATCCTATGGCAGGAAGCCATTTATCAGGGTTTAAGCATTCTTCCGCCGGTTTGTTTTGTGGTGTAAACTGGATAGTTTGTGAGTCAAAAAATAAAGAGGCAAATGAGACTATTATTGAAATGATTGAAGCATTAGAGGCAAATCCGGTCATTATAGACGCTGAAACACACGACCGCTTTGTTGCCGCGACCAGCCATTTGCCTCATGTGATAGCAAGTACACTCGCAAGCTATATTTTATCTTGCGGTGATGAATATAAACAGTTTTTGGCAACCGGATTTTTAGATACTACCAGAATAGCGGCTTCCGACCCTATTTTGTGGGAAGAAATTATCAATAACAACAAAGATAATATTATTGAAGCGCTAAATGACTACCAACAGGAAATTTCTAAATGGCAAAAAGCTATCAAAGAAAACGATTCAGCTCAGCTGACAGCTTTATTATCGAGAGCTAAAACCTCACGGGAAAGCATTGGCAAAAAAACAAGATAAAAAGGTAATAAGTAAAGTAATGTCACATAGACAGATACCGGAACCAACTATATCAAGAATATCATTATATTTAAGAACGCTGAGAAATATTGTCACGGAAGATGAACGAAAATTAACAGTATCTTCTTCTGAACTTGCCAAGATCATAAATATAAGCTCAGATCAGATACGAAAAGACCTCTCATACTTTGACGGCGAAATAGGAAAACCGGGGCGTGGGTATATAGTGAGTGACCTTATTACCCATCTTGAGTATATACTGAATCTTGACAGTCCTAAACGCGTAATGATAGCCGGTATCGGTAACTTAGGAAGCGCGCTTTCGGGATATGACGGTTTTAGAAGAGGTGATTTTATGCTGAGCGCGTTGTTTGATAATAATCCACAAAAGATAGGAACAGTCATTCACGACCTTACAGTAAACGATATAAAAGATATTGTTAAAATAAATGAAAAGCTCAATATTAAAGTCGGTATCCTTTCTGTTTCAGCAGATGTTGCCGAAGAGGTAGCGCAAGCTATGGCTGACAGCGGAGTTAAAGTTATTCTCAATTTCGCTCCGACTCACATAACGCCTATTAAAGATGTTATGATTCGAAATGTAGACCTTACAAAAGAGCTTCAAGTACTCAGTTTTTATCTTTAATTTTAACTTCTGATATCATTTATCAATTCAAAATAGGACAACACACATGACAGAATCACAATATGATAATTTCCGCGATGATTTCATCAAGGGATATATCCAGATATATACCGGTGACGGTAAAGGAAAGACTACAGCCGCGATAGGACTTACTATAAGAGCGCTCGGCGCCGGTATCAACGTATTTTTCGCTCAGTTTATAAAAAGCGGCAAGTACAGCGAAATTAATATATTGGAATCCATGCAAAACAGCGGCGCCATAAAAAGTAATTTTTTTATAAAGCAATACGGACACGGATGTTTTATTACCCGAGAAATAAATCCTGAAGATATTAAAGCGGCGGAGCAGTGTGTTAAAGACGCAAGATATGCTTTAAAAAGCGGAAATTATAAACTTATAGTTTTGGATGAGGCTATAATAGCGGTAAAGCTCGGGCTGATAGATGAAGATACTATTTTACAGCTGATGAACGAAAAGCCTGATGATGTTGAGCTGGTATTTACCGGCCGCGGCGCGACAGAGCGAATGATAGAACGTGCCGATTTAGTAACTGAAATGCGTGAGGTAAAACATTATTATACTTTAGGCATTAAGGCAAGACGGGGAATAGAGAGTTAGATCTCTCACTCCACTTTCCAATTATTAAGCGCAAAATGCCAGCGGTACAGCAGTGAAAGGTTATAGCGAAAACGTCCGTTAGGATTATTCAGTCCGTTATAATTGCCATATTCTCCTGTGAAAGAAAAATTCCTTATCCATTCATTACTTCTTATCCACTCGTTTCCTGTATATCCGCTCGTCGGGTCATATATAGGGCGTGGAACATGAATTTCTACCCAAACTTTTGCAGACTGTTCTCTATCAAATAAAGCAGACGCGCCCAAATTAAAGCCTAAAAAATCATTCACTCTTAACTCTTTTGTTAAAATAGTAGACTCTATATTTAGATCAGGGTTCAGGATAAAGCTTATGCTGTCAAGGTATAAAAGCTCTGCTATATCGGCAAATGAATCGCCGAGCATGCTTTGCAGGCCTATATTAACAAGAGTTGAGCGCAAGGTATCATCTCTGACATCTGAACTATTTAATGCCTCGACAAAACTGCCTACACCAAGAAGGTTATAGAAAAATTCCGAATCCGAGAGAACCGGAGCTCCGGGCGCAGAGTACATAACATATATTTTTACCGGCTGAATATATGACGGCCTAATTGTTGAATTATCAACGGTTCCGCTTATATCAATATACGCCAGATCGCGTATAAGATCAGTAGAATTAATCTCTAAGAGAAGAGTATAGTTTGGTATGATCGCGCGCGCTGTTCCATGAGCGGTTATATTAAACGGTTTTTCCGGATTATTCACCCTGTCGTAGCTTACTTCACCGCTTATGGTTGGATTATTCTGCGCGACAAGTGTACCGCCCGGCAGCTTTACTTTTGCCTGTCCCGGGACAAGCGAGTAGTAAATATTTAAAATAGGGTCGCTTAAACTACCCGTTATAACGCCTGCGCTGTGCTGCTTTCTTTCTTCGTCAATAATGTTTTGTTGTTGCTCCGGAGTAAGATGACTTACCTGTTCGTTGCTGAAACGGTTAAATATAAGGCTTAACGCATGCTCTGCTATAGTATTTCTCCTTTCTTCCGCAACATTCTCAGCAGAGTGAGATATCCTGCCGGGTATAGTATATTCCGGTGGTATAGGAGGACCAAATTCATTATCCGCAATTTTAACAACATCTTCTTCAAAATCATCTGTTACAGAACCGCGTACAGATTCATTTTCGCTACTGTCTGTTGAAGTATCATTTTTCAAATCGTTAATAAAGTCTTGAATGTCCGCCGGTAAGAAATTATCATACTCCATATAACTTGGATTCACCGGCAAAACTCCGCTAACCGCTTCAAAAATTCCCCTGCTGCCTATTCTGAAGCTAAACTCATTATTACCATTAAAAAGAAGCACTATATTTATAAGCGGATTGAATGGCAGCGGTGCTTTTTCTCCATCATCTTCATCGTCATTTCTGTTAACAGCCGCATAAATCATCTCTGTATCGTTCGCGGCTACCAATCCTGTAAGTCTTGGTTTATTCTCTATCGGCTCGTTATCAAGCTGGACTACGCCATTGATATTTGAAATAATCATTCCGTTGTTATAGTTCAGCGGCATATTTACCAGATGGGCAGACAGATTATATCTAAAGAAATCATTAAGATTTTTGTGTTTTCCATAAACCCAGCCATCTTTTGGCGTTATAATTTCCATACTGCCACTGGCGTAAAGAGTAGAGTTTTGATAGGTCTTACTTTTACGTCCAAGTCCGACTGCTGTTTTTAATCTCTCAAACAGTCCTTTACGTTGTTCTCTATTTTGTGTTTCAAAATCAGCGGACATATCGCGGACAACAACTCTGTTTATGATTTCATTTTCTGAGTTTAACTCCGAACGGAAAATTATCCAGGAAGATACATTTTTAATACCTTTTACCGCGCCTCCTGAAATATCTTTAAAACTAATCTCCGGAACTGCCATTCTTAAATAACTCTCATCCATAAAGCGCGGCATATTTATGCTGCCGCCAATAGTTACAGAGCCGGCAACGCTTCCGGAATTTAAAGACTGTATAAAATCTCCTCTATAAGGTAAATATCCGGAAAACGCGGACACCGACTGAGTAGGGAAATTCATAGCGAGCGAAAAGTCATCATCAAAAGAAATTTTTAACGATCCATTCTCTGTGCTTATAGGTATATAACCGCTCAAACGGAGAGGTTCATCTCCGTTTTGCAGTGAATCTTTTAAGTACAGATTAGCATCGCCAAGCGCTCCGAGTGAACGCTGCCCTATATATATCCTATGCTGTTTAGGGTCGTCTAAGTCATTATCAAGCTGCAAAATAGCGTTAAATGAGTCAAATGGGATACCGTAAACAACAGGTTCAGACCAGTCTATAGTAGTATCTATTTTGGGAGAAGAAAAAGTTGAGTTAGAACGTGTGCTGACAGACAAGTCAATATTTCCATAAATGGATGACAAACTTTCAAACCATGAGTAAGATGATAGATAGTTAATATCAAGGTTTTGTACTTCAATATCAAAATTTAACACGCCGTTAGGGCTGCTTGGAGAAGGAAATGTCACAACACTGTTTGGACTGACAGCCATATAAAAATCAGGGTTATCTCCGCCTGTCATAACGAAATTCGCGACTTGTATATTTTTCTTTGCCATATCGTATATTCCGTTTATATCTATTTGCGGCAGGTTTTTATTATTTACTATCAGTTCTTTACCATCAATATTTACCTCTATTACAGGTTCTCCTATTACCTCGCCGGTTACCTTAGCATCAAGATGGAGCAGTCCACCCATATTTATCGGTATAGCGTTAATATTTTTCGTTAAGATGTTTACAATTCTCTTCATATTACTGTCAAATTGATAATCATAAGCATAAATTTTATTGAGATTATCGATTATTTTATCAAGGTCGTTTCTTACATCTCTTAAATTAGCAAATCTTCCGCCGTCAATTCCCGAAAAAATTACATTTACAGATGTTTTTTCCTTATCTGTAAATGATATAAGGCTGTCATCTATTGAAAATCTGTAATCTGATCCTTCTATACCTCTTGAAAGGGCGCCGCTTATTATACGCAGCTCTTTTTTCCCTAAATTATACAAAAAATCAGCGTAAAGCTCTCTGTAGTTAAGACCGGCGACAGATAAATCATCGTTTGCGCTGAAATTTCCGCTGATAGTTAAAGTATTAAGGATATTAAAACTTGTCGGTTTCAGTTTCAATTCAGCGTTAAAGTTGATGCTGCCTTCTATATTGATCGGCAAGTTAAGATGTCCGTCGCTGCTTAACATAATATCACTGTTCGGAGCGTAATTTATGATTGACTCCAGTGGTAGGTTGTTACTTATTATATATAGTATGATATTATTTTTAGAGATTGTGCCATTCATCTTTATTGTTGGGTTAAGATAGGCACCGCCAAGGTTTAATACAGCTTCATTTATAATAATTTTATTCAGTTCGTTTATTGTAAAGTCTATTTTCAGGCTCTCAAATTTACGTACTGTTTCCCCTATGATAATTGATGGAAGGTTAATAGTTATAACTCCGCCAAAGTTGTCTATACTATCAATATAGCTTATATCGCTCATGATAAAACCGTTTATCGGCAAATCAACACCTAATAAATCTTTTAAAGCTTGAACAGTTAAAGGAGATATCTTTAGTCCCGAAATTTTAAATTCCGACAGAGGATTTTCATTTCCTGTATGATAAATAACGCGAGCATCCGAAGCTGACAGTTCAAGCATATTGTTCGGCGATGATATGTAAATATCAGATGCCTGAAAGTCTGTTTTCTTACCTGACAACATCTCTCCGGTCACCTTAGCGTTAATAATGAGATTGTTAAGATCGCCGATTTGTCCGTTTTTCACTCTAAAATATGAATCTAACTTTATATCATCCGTTGTGCCGTTCAAACTTCCCTTTAGATAAGCATTTCCGGCTATGTTAATGTTTTGAAATTGTTTCTGCAATTTCTTCGTCGGAATAAAAGATTTTAACATTTCAAGATTTAGAGCGTAAACATCAAAATTTCCGTTGATTTTTCCGTTTACTATACCGACGGAGAGGTTTGCTGAGTAATGAGGGTTTCTTATAGCTGATGTTGGTATATCAATAACAGCATACGGTTCATTCGGGCCCAAAACGGCTTTAAAAGCGGCGGTATAGTCAGCGTTTATAAACGGTATTTCAGCCGCTGTGATATGACCTTTAGGAACACCGATAATAGTTACCTTGTTTTGACCCGTAATATTTCCTATAAAATCTCCGGATATAGTAGCATCAAAATCGTCAATTCCCGTTAATGTTTCAGACATCTGCCCCATATTATGAAAAGTTGACTTCATGCCGCTGAAAGTAGCGTTATGAGCAGTCAAGTTAAAAACGCCGCGCGCGCTGTTAAAGTTGTCAATCGATATTCTTATATATCCCGCACCTGTTATAGTATTTGAAGTAGGAGAAATTGGAGAAAATGCGGTTGAGATATTGCGAGGATAACTGTCGCGCAGTGATATTTTGACATCTTTAACGCTAAGCATCTTATTTGCGTACGAATATTTTAAATCAAGGTTATTTAGTAAAAGAGTTCCGTTAAAAATATCTGCTTTAGCGTCAAAAAAGTTTTTAACATCGCCATGGACTGTCAGTATCTTATTAGCGTAAGTAATGTAACTTGACAAGTGAGCTATCTTGCCGCTTATATGGTAGCCGTTAAGGATATTTGGAAATAATCCGGCTATTTTTGCTGCATCAGCGTTATCAGCTAAGATTTCAATAGCGACCACAGGATCAGAGATATCGCTGACTCCTATAGATCCACTGACTAAAAGACCGTTGACAAAAGCGGTAAATCCTTTTGCGGTAAAATTTTTGCCGTCAAACGCTATACGGGAAGAAAAGTTTTGAATGTTGATATTGTTATTACTGACCATTATTTCGGCGTCAAGATTATTCAGATCAGCTTCAAAAAATAAGTCAGTATCATACTTTTGTTCAATTTTATTGACTGTTAGATGCAGTTCACCGTTTTGTACATCAAGATTCCTTATTTTAGCGCCCATCGGCAAATTTTTAGGCAAATACTCAAGAAGTCTGCGTCCGTTTAATGAGTCTATTTCGACTTTTATGTCTATTCGCTCCAAATCTTTAATAATTATGCCGCCGGATACAAATATATTTGTTGTATTAAGCTCGGCATTTGTTATTATCGGTGATATAAGATTATCAAGTGGTATTAACGGTTTTTTATCTATGTCAGCGCGCAAAGAAAATGGAAGATAATCTCCGCCGAGCTGAACTGTTAAAAAAAAGTTTTTTAGCCGCTCATGTATCACTGTATCATGTATTTTTTTACTGTAATCGGTGTAATCTACTGTTCCGTTTTGTACTATAATCATCGGAACAAAATATGATTCAACTGTAGATTTAGGCTGTGGACGGAGTAGGCGGGCTATGTTTAAATTCCCATCTTCATCCATGACAACATTTACTTTCGCGTTGTGAAGTACTATTTTATCAAGCGCTCGAAGATATTTTTTTGGTGTATTTTTAAGGTTATTAAAATTTAGATGAATCTCAGCTTTTGGAACTTCTATTGCGCGCTTTGTATCACCCTCAAGTTTTAGCCGGATATCTGTTGCTGTTAATATACCGGTATCTATGTTTAAAAAAGCGCTCTTAACCGTAATGTCGCCATAAAAATAGTCTTCTAAAACAGCGACTGCCGCGCGTCTTGTCAATTCCTGCGTTATCTCGTTTCGTTTGTCTTTCGGCAATAAAAAAAAAGTGCTGAAAATAGCACCGAGAAGAATTATGAATACAACTGTACCAAGGAGTATCCGTAAGAAAAAATTCTGTATGTTGTTTCTTTTTCTTAAATTATTGTTTTTTAGCTGCCTTTTCACCACTATAAGTATATCAAATTTTACGGCTTTTGTGTAGTGGTATTATCCCCTTTTTCGCTTCCGTCGCCGGTAATTATGTGTCCTTCTTCCTTCCAACCGGTAAATTCATCTCCTATTCTCCGGTTTTTCAAAAGTTCGTCAAGCCGCTGAGTATAAAAACTGTTATCACTCTCTTTACCACTACTGTCGATCTCTTTTATCAGTCCCGCGGCAACATCTTTTGCTATCTCGTACATTATATTTACAGCGTCATCATAGTTTTCACGTGTAAAACCTTCTTCTAAGTTCCCGTCAAGGTTATATTTTTTAAGATATGGCGCTACTTCATCTTTACTTAAAAGCGGATAATCAACGCTGTCAAGTCTATCATTTAAAAACGGCAAAAGAGGAAATGTTTTATAAATATAAACAAGGTTACTTTTTTTTGATAATTTAATAACATATATGGGATTTTTATAATGCAAAAAACCACCGAGTATGACAATCGCTATAAAAAGAGCGGCAGTTATGAAAATCGACGCTAACGGCAGACGTTTTTTCTTGTTTTCAATCTCTTTTTGCGCTGCTGCGGCAACATCTCCTTTATCAACCGTCTCGCCATTACCAACTCCTTTATAATGAGCGATTATGACCGTTACGTTATCAGGTGCTCCGGCTGAGAGTACTTCTTCTATCAATGTGTTGGCCTGTTCTTTTGGGGCGGTATCGTCTTCGAGTATAGTTTTTATATTTTCTTCCGTAATAGTGCCGTGAAGTCCGTCGGTTGAGAGAAGGAGTCTGTCTCCTTCGATAAGTTTAATGCTCGCTATGTCCGGCTCAACATCTTGTTGATACCCGACAACTCTCGTGATCCTGTTCTTATAAGGGTGAAACGCCGCTTCTTCCGGAGTTATTTCATGATTATCTACCATTTCTTGAACTAAAGAATGATCATGCGTTAAGCGAATAAAATCATTATTTCTTAAAAGGTATAGTCTGCTGTCCCCTACATTTAAGTAATACAGTCTATCATTTGAAAAAAGCGTAAAAGTCAGGGTTGTGCCCATTTTTAGTTCAGCGCCCTCTAATGTGGCTCGCTGAGATATAACTGTATTTGCCTGTTGACAGGTCATATACATAGCGTCAACTATTTTGTCATAGTCAATACTTGCCATTTTAGGAGAGGCGGCAGCAACTTCTTTTAAAGCCAGCTCGCTCGCGATCTCTCCGTGTTCATGACCGCCCATACCATCGGCTATTGCCATGATGAGACCTCTGTCATAAACTAAAAAACCGTCTTCATTAACTTCGCGTATATACCCCAAATCAGTTCTTGTGGCTATTTCAAATGGAACATCAATAGTTAAACGGTGCGCTATTAAAATAGCTGACGACACAACTTCATCAATAGTTTTGTCATCAGTCTCTATAACGACCGCGTCATCAGCCGCGAGGAGCGGTGAAAATTCACGCATAAAGTCACGTTCATCTCTCTGTTTTATATCGTCCAGTATAGCCTCTACAGTTATTTCACTGTCTGATAAACCTTTTGCCGTCAACTCATCAAAACGGCGCTTAGCCCTGGTTTCTGCTGTCGCGGATAGATAAATTTTGACTTCAGCATCCGGAAATACTACAGTCTGGATATCTCGTCCTTCCATTACTAATCCGCCGTGTTCGCCTGTTTTTTGTAAAATTCCAACTACAATGTCACGAATATTTTTATGCATCGCTATCTTAGACGCTAAGTGTCCTATCTCTTCAAGCCGCAAATCATGCGTTACATCTTCACCATTTATAAAAGTATTGACATCTCCGGCTTCGTCTGTTGAAAAAGAGAAGTTAAGCGATTTTGCTTGTTTTTCTATTTCAGAAATTTGATCTATATGAAGACCATGTTTTTTAGCTTCAAACGCGATACCTCTATAAAGCGAACCGCTTGAAATAAATTGATACCCTAAACGCGCGGCGACTTCTCTCGCCACCGTTGATTTACCGGTAGCCGCAGGTCCATCTATAGCTATAATTGGTTTACGCATAATTATAATATAATTCCAATATGAATTAAAAAATTCGACGCCGCAGGTAATACAACCCTAAATAGCGGCTGAATAGTAACAGCGTTTAACGGAGGTACAAGGATGAGCGCAAACAGCACAAACATCCATATAGGACTGTCAATTATCTTCTGTACGCTTTCCGGAAAAAAATATCCAAGTATATGATGTCCGTCAAGAGGGCTGATAGGAAGCAAATTAAAGATTGCCAACACTAAACTTATCAAAACAGCCATCTGCAGTGCCCAGTAAACCATAGAATTAGTCGGCATCATTCCGCTGAGTATGAGTATTTGAATTACTCCGGTCAAGATTATGGCAACAATAATATTAGAAGTCGGTCCGGCGAGCGCAGTCAGCATCCTTCCCAGTCTGGGATTTTTAAAATTATTTGGGTTAAACGGCGCCGGTTTGCCCCAACCAAACCCTGTTCCATTAATCGCTGTAAAAATTATAAATATTGTACCAAAAGGATCAAGGTGTTTTAAAGGATTAAGTGTTACCCGTCCGAGTCGTCTTGCCGTATCATCTCCCAATGAGTCTGACATAAAACAGTGAGCAAACTCGTGCACTGCTATTGAGCACAGCACGATGGCAATCATTATTATGATTATCATAATGTTTTGTGTATCCACTACTTTATTATACCTATTTTTTATTGTTTGGTCAAATTTTGCTACTGTTTTTAGAGTGAAAAGGCGCGTTTTCCTTCTTGATAAAATTTGTTTTTAAACAATTTTATTTATACCGCTAATATTTTTTAAACAAACAAAATATTGATAAAAAGAATATTTACACTTAAAAATAGGAGTGTATGCCACAACATTTTAGCTATGTTTTAAGATGTATGTTAAGAGTATTACGACTGCCGCGCGAAAAAATTGGTTAAAAACTTAAAAATTAAAATCCTGTCCCAGATAGTGTTTACGAGCAAATTCGTCATTCAAGATCTCTTCTGATGTTCCGGTGGTTAGTACTTTACCTTCAAAAACTATATAGCTTCTATCGGTTATGGATAGCGTTTCTCGAACGTTATGGTCGGTTATAAGAACTCCTATTCCTTTATTTTTCAGAGCGGTCACTATATCTTGAATCTCGTCTACAGCTATCGGATCAATTCCGGTAAACGGTTCATCCAGCAGTATATACGCCGGTCTGGTAGCGAGCGTTCTTGCTATTTCAACGCGTCTTCGCTCGCCGCCTGAGAGCAGTCCGCCATGAGTTTTCCTGCGGTCTGTAAGCCTAAACTCCTCCAAAAGCTCATCCACACGCTCTTTACGCTCTTTTCTCTTCATTTTGGTAAATTCTAATACAGCGTAGAGATTATCTTCGACCGTCATTTTTCTGAAAACAGATGTTTCCTGCGGTAAATATCCTAATCCGAGACGGGCGCGTTGAAACATAGCCTTTTTAGTAATATCCATATCACCAAAGCTGACTTTACCGCTGTTTGGCTTAACTATACCGACGAGCATATAAAATGTAGTTGTCTTTCCGGCACCGTTTGGGCCAAGTATCCCAACTATTTCGCCTTGATTTACATTTATCGATATTTCATTTACAACAACCCGCTGTCCGTATTTCTTTACCAGATTATCACACTGTAAAGCGCCTACTTGCGGATGGATATTATCGTCATGAATAAGCTCAGAATTGCTTACCGCGCTGCACATCATTTCTTACCGTCCTTTTTTAACGCTTTAGTCGTCGTTGGTTATAATCTCAAACTTCTTGCCGTCCAAAGTTGTATAAGCTGTTTTAGCATTTACAAGTTCAGCTGAGATAGAGTTATCTGACCTGTCTGTTATAGTAAGCGGCGATATTTTGAACAACTCTAATGCCGGACGCGATCCGTTTTCTGTTGATTCAAGTATATAGCTCAACTTTTCACATTTACCCTGCCAGCGTTGTTTTTCCGGAAAACTTTCTACCGGATCTTTTACATCAACCTTGATATCAAAAACGACATTTCCTGAAGCTGACGCATAGGTTACATTTTTGCCGGATGTTTTCGCTATTGATTCAGCGTACGGATAAAGCACTATTTTTTGCGCTCTTATATCTGTCGACTGATTAGTAGCTGACGAAGTACTGGTTATTCTGGCGTTATCATTAAGCTCAACATTATAATTATTGCCGATAATGACAGTCATGCTCCTTGAAACCGCGTTTATAGTTGTTACACCGCTGTCAGCCTTTATTTTACTTGTGATCTGCGGCGAACCTGACGCGATCAATTTGTTGTTGCCGTCGTAATTAATCTCTTTTGCCTTTAAGATAACTGTATTATCAGAACCGTCAAGAGCAGTAAGTCTTATCCAAACCTGTTCACTACCTTTATTGGTAATCTTTCCCGGGTCTTCATATTTATCGCCGCGAATCTCTACCTTATACCTGACTTTATCTATGTTGTAGTATTTAGTCATGCTAACGTTTCCGCTGAGGACAACGTCAGCCAACTCAGCCTTATCATTAAGCTCAGCTACCATCTCATCTGCTGTAGCGGTAGACTCAGTTGCCTTATCTTTTGCCACTATCTTAGCGTGGCCCGTAAACTTAAATTCATAGTTCCCGTTGTCTTTTAGTGTAAAAGCTCCCTCATCTGAAGTTAAGGTAGCGCCGGCAAATGCGACTAACTGCATAGCGGCAATTATTAATAGTACAAAAAACTGTTTATTCATTTTAATCTTTCATCTCCAATTTCTGCGACTTGTACTTTATTGTTTTTAAATCATAAGACGCGACGCCGCTTTTAGCGGTGAGCGTATTTTTATCATTAAGTTGTATTGAAAACTCTCCCAGAGTTATCTTGTCACTATCGCTGTTCCATGATAATTTATCGGTTTTCACGACCACATTATTCTTCTCATCAAAGGCGCGTATTATAACATTCCCCGAAATTTCAGCAGTTCCTTTTTCACCAACTATATTAGCGACGCAATTTTCAGCGGTAATAACAGCTATATCTTTTCCGTCTTCCATCAAAGTAGCGGTGATACCGGTCAAGGTAAAAGGTCCGGTTTCTCCTTCTAATTCACCGTCGCTGGTCACTATTTTCATTTGTCTCTTTGAGGTTGCCGGTATGACAAACTCATAGTTACTTATGTCTACAGACATTCCATTTTTTGTCTGTTTCTCCGGCTTGCCGTTTTCGGACGGTATTTCCCGCTCATTTTTACACCCTTTGCAGCCGTTTACGGCTACAACAAAAAATATCAGCATAAAGACTGTAAGAACAAATCGCCATATTCCGGCTTTCCTTCTTGTTTTTTTATTACTTATATTTATTTTATTATCGCGGTTTTCTCTTTTTCTTTTAGCCACTTATATATTTATTGTACCCAAAAAAATCAATTTTTTTTCATTGCTTGTAAATAAAGCTTTGAGTAGTCTTTCGCGCTTTTATTCCAGCTGAAATCTTCCTTCATAGCGTTAGTACGCGCAATGTTTAGTACATCCTTATTTTTGTATGTTTTTAATGCTTTTTCTATCTTATCTATCAATGCGTAAGAGCTGAGTTCTTCAAATTTAAACCCTGTACCCTTAGTATCTGACCGATTAGTTATTTCTTTAACAGTATCTTCCAGACCACCTGTTGCCCTCACTATAGGAAGCGTACCGTATGACATGCTTATCATCTGCCCGAGTCCGCATGGCTCATAGCGTGAAGGCATAAAAAAGAAATCGCTGACCGCGTATATGCGATGTGAGAGCGGGTCATTGAACTCAAAACAGACGCTAACTTGTTTAGGAAATTCATTTCTTAGCTCCAGCAACTTATCCACATAAACCTGTTCTCCGTTTCCGAGCAACATAACCTGCATCTGTTCTTTTGGTAAAATCTCTTTTAGAGCGTCAACCAGTATATCCAGACCTTTTTGGTAACTGAGCCGTGAAACAAGACCAAAAACAGGTATGTTTTCATCAACAGTAAGACCTAATTCCTTTTGCGCCGCTGATTTATTTTTCATTTTTTTGGAAACAGTTTTTATGGTAAACTTTTCCTTTATGTGATAATCAATCCTTGGCGACCAAATATCGTAATCTATACCGTTCACTATACCGGACAAATCTTTTTTCCTCGACAGCAACACTCCGTCAAGATCTTCACCGCATTCTTTTGTCTGAATCTCTTTAGCATAAGTTTTGCTCACGGTATTTATTTTATCGCTAAAGATTAATCCTGCCTTCATGAAATTAAACTTTCCGTAAAATTCCAAACAATCAGCTGTAAACAATTCGTTTGGAAGACCGGCTATGTCCATAACATATTCACCGAAAACACCCTGATAGGCAAGATTATGCACGGTAAAAACAGTGGCGGTATTACGGTAAAACGGATTGTTTTTATAAGTTGTCTTTAAAAAAACCGGAATCAGGGAAGTATGCCAGTCATTCGCGTGTATAATATCAGGACAAAAACCAATAGATGGCAGCAGATCCATTACTCCTTTGCAAAAAGCGGTGAAACGATATTCGTCATCAGCGTGTCCATAAATACCATCGCGGTAAAACATATCCCCATTGCCCACAAAATAGGTAGTAACTCCGTCTATAGCTTGGCTTTTATAAACAGTCATGTTGACATTATCGTCACCCAGCTTTATAGGCAATTTATCTGTCACCAGAGTGAGAAGATGCTTTTCATTATCAATAATTTTGTAGTGCGGCATGACAATAATAGTCTCATCGCCTAAGACATTAAGTGTCTTTGGCAATGCTCCGGCAACATCAGCCAGACCGCCTGTTTTCGCAAACGGCACTACTTCCGCTGAAATAAAAGCTATTTTCATGTCAGCTCGCTCTTCCTATCCATTTATTAATTATAACTCATTTAGCCATTTGTTTCAAGATGCGATAAGTAAAATATAGATAAGATTAGTCAGATATCGAACAAATTATTATATTTTCTCTTGAGTTTTAGTATATTTTAGATTTACTGACTCTTCTTGACACAAAAAGCCAAAAAATATATAATAGACTATACAAACTGAAAATGATTTGAGGGAAATATATGAAACAATATTTACTGGGAATAGATATCGGCACAAGCGGTACAAAAGTGCTGTTAATAGACGAGAGCGGAAAAAAAATAGCTTCTATTACTGAAGAATACCCGCTTTACACTCCGCGCCCTATGTGGGCAGAGCAAGAACCACTTGATTGGTGGCAGGCAACTGTCAAAGGTATACAAAAAATTATAGCCAAAGACGGCGTTAACAGTGAAGATATAGTCGGCATTGGTCTGTCCGGACAGATGCATGGATCAGTATTTTTAGATAAAGATTCTAAAATTATCCGTCCGGCTCTTTTATGGTGTGATCAACGAACAGTACAGGAATGCGATATTATTACTGAGCGCGTCGGGCGCGATATTGTTTTAAAAGAGACATTAAATCCTGTTCTTACCGGATTTACCGCGCCAAAGATTTTATGGCTGGAGAGAAATGAGCCTGATAACTATAAAAAGCTTGCTAAAGTATTGCTCCCGAAAGATTATGTCCGTTTCATGCTTACAGGCGAGATGTACGGTGATGTTTCTGACGCTTCAGGAACCTCTCTTTTTAATGTAAAAACCAGACAATGGTCAGCGCCTATGGTAGAGGCAACCGGTATCAACATAGATATGCTCACTCCTGTTTTAGAGTCATGCGAAGTTTGTGGATACATCACAGCTGATATAGCTAAACTGACAGGGCTAAAAGAGGGGACTCCTGTTGTTGCCGGCGGCGGTGATAATGCTGCCGGAGCTGTCGGAAACGGTATAGTAAGAGAGGGGATAGCTTCTTGCTCTATAGGAACTTCCGGAGTTTTCTTTGCTCATTTGAAAAAACTTCTCGTTGATACAAATGGGTACAGAACCCATACGTTTTGCGCCGCTGTTCCAAACGAATGGCATGTAATGGGAGTTCAACTATCATCAGGCGGATCATTCAGATGGTTTAGGGACACGCTTTGCCGTGAAGAAACAGAAAAAGCAAAAGAACTCGGCATTGACCCTTATGAGCTTATGACAAAGTCCGCGGAGGAAGTCAACGCCGGTTGTGAGGGGTTATTCTTTTTGCCGTATTTAACAGGCGAACGTTGTCCGTATCAAGACCCTTACGCGAGCGGCGCGTTTTTCGGTCTTACGCTTCGTCACGCAAAGCCGCATTTGACAAGAGCGGTTATGGAAGGCGTTACCTATGGTCTGCGTGACGCTCTTGAGATTTTCCACGAAATGGGTACCTCACCGTCAGAGATTCGTTTAACCGGCGGTGGCGGAAAAAGTCCTCTTTGGCGTCAGATCCAAGCCGATATTTATAACAGCAGATGTGTAACAGTATCGCAAGATGAAGGTCCTGGGTTTGGCGCGGCGCTTCTTGCCGGTGTTGGTGTAAAAGTTTACAATAGTGTTCCTGACGCTTGCGAAAAAACCGTTGAGATAGGAAATGAGACATTGCCAACAGCAGATCAAGAAATTTACAGTAAATATTATCCTTTGTTTAAAAAACTGTATGCCGCGAACAAAGATATTTTTAAAATGATTGCCGGTATCTGATTTAAGATTAAATTAGTAAAAGGTGGTAGAAATGAAATCTTATTTGACTAAACTTTATCTGTTATGCTACGGAGTAGTTCCGTCGCTCTCAGCGATAGCTATTATGTTTTTGTTATCATTTCTATCACCGCTGTTTATAGCTTTTGACGCTATCAAAGATACAGTAATCGGCATAGTACTCATCATTATCGTGATAATAGCTATACCTGTTTTGATACTGTCTCTTTTTATTAAATCCATTTTATTCAAAGAAGAATCTTACATTCCTGACGGAATGGTAGCCAGGTATTTGCCGTTATTATTACCAATAGTATTTAATCTTAGTTTGTGGATATCAATATTTTATTTTGTGGACAGTTCATACGTAAAAGGTCCTCTTCTTTTGTCTCTTATGTATACCAATTTAGGTTTTCTGCCTATCTCGCTTATAATGGCGATGAGCGGGAATGTGTTGACTTTGTTTTTAATAATAATAGGGTATTTTGTACTATTCTTAATAATATTCACTATATTTGAACGTAAATCAAAAGATAAATCCGTGCCAAGTAAATGGTTTATTATAATTTCAGCGGTGATTATTTTGTCGCTTGGAGTTGTCGCGGGAGTAGGAATAATAGAAAAGCAAGAGCGGCTATTAAAACCTCTCGATATTAACCGCCGCGGATACGGTACTTCGTACGGAGGCGGTTATTCAAGCATAGATCTCGCCCCGTATGACGTTACTAACGATATTAACATTTTAGCGAAACTTGACAAAGATTCAAGTTTCACGATAAATGATAAGGATAAGATGGCTGTTATTGACGGAGCTGAAGCTGCTTATCCTGTATACAACGCGTTTGCTAACGCTTGTTATGTTGAAATAGCTAAAAACAGCGAATTAGCGTCAGATAAAGTCCGTTTTACCAACACAATAGAGGCTTACAAGCACCTTTTAAACGGTGAGGTAGATATCTTCTTTGGCGCTGAGCCTTCTAAAGCGCAAAGAGCGATGGCAAAAGAACGAGGAGCGGAACTCATACTGACTCCGATAGCAAAAGAAGCTTTTGTGTTTGTTGTATCTAAAGACAACAAACTTGACAATATAACTGAAGAAGAGATAAAACTTATATACTCCGGTAAAATAAAGAATTGGAAAAGAATAACCGGTGTTGATGAACGGATATACGCGTTTCAGCGTCCTGAAGGGTCGGGAAGCCAAACTTTGCTGCAAAAAATAATGGGCGAGACTCCTATTATAAAGCCGCTCAAAGAAGAGTATCAACGTTTTATGCAGGGAACTGTAGACAAAGTTGCTGATTACAGAGATATGCCGGGCGCTATAGGTTATTCATTTAGGTATTATGTAACAAAGATGGTTTCTGACAGCATGACCGAAGAGACCCCCAATATAAAGCTACTCAATATAAACGGCGCGGAGCCGACAAAAGAGAATATAGCGTCAGGAAAATATCCGTACACCACTGATCTTTACGCTATTACTTTAAAGAGTAATGATTTAGATACTCTAAAGCCGTTTTTAGCGTGGATGCAAGGACCTGAAGGGCAAAAATTGATAGAAGACACAGGATACATCCCGCTGAAATAAACAAAATTCTCATATATTTAAATGGCATGTCAAACGTCAACAGAATTTACAAACAGGCATAAATGATGTATAATGTAAAAATAGCAAATTCAGGAGGAAAAAATGAACAAAATAGATATAGCGGAGCTTAATATACAACCGTTTACGACACTTGGCAGCGATGGAGTTTTGATAGTTGGCGGAGACGAAAAAAATAATAACCCAATGACTATAAGCTGGGGATTTTTCGGCATTATGTGGAGTATGCCGGTAGCTATAGTCGCTGTGCGTGAAACCAGATATACATATGATTTTATGAATAAAATCAACTCATTCACTATAAATTGGCTAAATGATGATAAACGTGATGCTCTTATGATTTGCGGAACAAAGTCCGGACGCGATATTGATAAATACGCGGTAAGCGGAATAACACTCTTAAAAAGCGACATTATAGAGACACCGTCTATTACTGAGAGCAAAATGATTTTAGAATGCGAAACCATATATACAACAGACTTAACAGAAAGTAGTTTTATAGACAAATCAATTCTGGGCATGTACGCGAATGACTTCCATAGGCTATATTTTGGCAAAGTAGTGAACGCGAAGTCGGAGATATAAACTTTTTTAGCGTTAAAAAAAACGCAGTATATTTTAAGTTTAAAATATACCGCGTTTTTATTTTTTATCAAAATATTGACTATTTACGTTTGTAAGCAGTCTTTGCTTTTTCTATGATGTTTTCCTGTGTAAGTCCGTATTTTTCAAGCAAATTTTCAGGAGTTCCGCTTTCCGCGTAACGGTCGCCAATATTGACAAATTCTATCGGAACAGGACTCTCTTTAGCGCAAACAGCTGAAACCATAGTGCCGAGACCGCCGGTCGCTATATGCTCTTCAGCAACAACTAACGCGCCGGTTTCCTTAGCTGCTTTTACGATAGCCGCGCTGTCAATAGGTTTAACGCAAGCCATATTTATAACACGAGCGTTAATGCCCTCTTCACTGAGTTTTTCAGCAGCTTCAAGCGCCATGCCAACCATAAGACCTATAGCGATAATAGTTATATCGCTGCCGTCCCGTAAGACATCACTTTTTCCTATAATGAATTTTTTGTTTTCATCATAAAGCATAGGGACTTTTGGTCTGCCGGCGCGGATATATACGCCGCCCTTATACTCAACTGCCGCTTTAACGGCCGCCTTCATCTCAAACTCATCAGCCGGAACCATAACTACAAAGTTATTAAGCGCGCAAGCAAGCGCTATATCTTCTATTCCCTGCTGACTAACGCCGTCTTCTCCAATGCTGATGCCGGCATGAGTTCCGCAGAATTTAGCGTTCTCACCTTGATAAGCGACATTCATTCTGAGTTGGTCAAACCCTTTACAGATCAAAAACGAGGCAAATGAGCTGGCGAACGGAATAAATCCGCATGAAGCAAGTCCTGCGGCTGTGCCGACCATATTAGCCTCACTAATACCCATATTGAAAAATCTCTCAGGATATTTATCAGCGAACTTTTTACTCATAGTACTCTTTGAAAGGTCAGCATCAAGCACTATTATTTTATCATTAATGGCGCCAAGTTCAGCTAACGCTTCTCCATATGCCTCTCGTGTTGCTTTTCCTAATTTCATTAAAATATTCTCCTTATTTGAGTTCCTGAAGAGCTTTTTCGCATTCTTCGGCGCTTGGAGCTTTTCCATGCCAATCATTATTGCCGCTGATAAAGCTGACACCGGCGCCTTTAGTTGTGCTGGACACTATACAGGTAGGATTGCCTTTTACTGTTTTAGCTTCTTCGAGCGCTTTTATACACTCCTCTATATCCTGACCGTTAATCTCAATAACATTCCAGCCAAACGCTTTAAATTTATCAGGAATAGGCTGCCAGTCAAGTATATCTTCTATTGAGCCGTCAAGCTGATATTTATTCCAATCAAGTATCATAACGAGATTATCAAGTTCGTGCGAAGGAGCGCTCATAACTGCTTCCCAAATCTGTCCTTCTTCCGCTTCACCATCGCCAACCATAACGTAAACGCGGTAAGGCAACTTATTTAATTTTCCGGCTATTGCGATACCTATGCCGACTGATAACCCTTGTCCTAAAGAACCGGTTGAAGCTTCCATAATAGATAAGTCTACTTTTGAAGGATGACCTTGAAGAGGGCTGCCGAGCTGGCGGAGAGTGTTAAGCTGTGTTTTATCTATGTATCCGGCTTCAGCTAATGTAGCGTAAAGCGCGGGAACAGCGTGACCTTTACTCATGATAAAGCGATCGCGGCTGTCATCAGACGGATTATTCACATCGTGATTCATTCCGCCGCCAAAATAAAGGGCAACCAACATCTCAACAGCGCTAAGCGATCCGCCAGGGTGTCCGCTTTTTGCTGCCGCTATCATCTCTACTATATCGCGACGTATATTTTTTGCTTTCGCGTCTAAGCAGCAACCAACGGTTTTGTCGCATTTACAGCAATTTCCCATTATGTTTTATCTCCTTAAATCTTTATATTTTATCCTGTAATAGTATTTATTATCAATTTTTTTTGTTTGTAAATGTCTCTAAAGGTGTTTTTTGTGTTCAACATTTTGAACACATTAAATTATATCATATTTTGCCGAAAAAATCAAAAGATAGGCTTTAGCCGTTTATTATAGCGTATAAAATTATTTTTTTAGAAATCCCGCTGTCAATTTTTTTTGAATAAAATTAACAGCGGGATAATTTTTATTGATATTAACATTAATTAAACTAATTTTTTAAAATTTTCGTTAATTAAAGATCAGTTTTAATAGGCTTCATATGATAAATCATTTCCCGTTGAGATAGGCTGTCTTCCTGAATAAGAAGGATAGATCCATCCTCTTTTTGGAAGCCTCGGATGCCGGCGTTGGTATCAACCCAGCCGACAGTACCAAGTAAAGCGTAATCAGGCTCCAAAACGCCGATTAGCTCACCGCTCAAAGTATTATATACGAAAATCACTGAACTCTGACCTGTTGTTGCAAAGAGCAAATCAGCGTCATCCATAACCCAAATAGCTATAATATCCCACGCTTTATCAGGGTATGGCATCCTTGAACGGATTTTTTTGTTTTGCGTTGACCAGTCAGTATAGCAGATAACCTCACGACCGGCAGTACCCCACATATCTTCATGTTGACTACGCTGATGCTCCCAGGTGTAACCGCTCAAATACATAGTATCGGTTTTTGGGAAATAGCATGCCCTAAAAATGTCTGTAAACTCTTTTGGACGAGCATAAAACTCAGCTTTTTCCAAATCATAAATAGGAGCTCCGCTTTCGGTAAAACCTGTCATTGGGGTCATCATAAACCCTTCGCGTCCGCGCGGCTCAAATAGGTTGCCGTTATCGTCTATATGTATAGCAAACTGAATGCCTAAATTTGTCTGATCCGGATATTGGAATTCATCAGCTTCAACTAAATTATTGCCGTTAAAATCAGTCCATGCAAATCTTCTCTTGCTTTCATCCCATGCAGCAAGGCGTGTAGAAGGATTATCACGGCCGTTATTATAGTAGGCAACAGGCGCGAACAGCGGGCTGTCTCCGGGCAATTTTTTATGAATAAGCACGCCATCACCTAAATTATAGCGGTATATTTCACCGTTAAATTCTTTTATTACCACATTATGGGAATGGGTTCTTGACAGCTCAGGGTAAGTATAAGGATCCATGGAGGTAGCGTAAAATTCCCACTCTTTTCCTAACTCTGTAGCTGTTTCGTCATATTTAAAGTTTACAGTCTGCCCATAGATATTTTTTCCGTCAGTTATCGGGTCAAAGTCTGACGCGGTACAAAAAACAACTGAATAAACTTGCCAAAGGAGCTTTCCGTCCGGAGTGAACGAGCGAATCATATTACCGTTATTATTAATATAGATATTCCCACTGTCGTCAACCGCTACTCCGGTTGGAAGATATAGACATTCATCAGTCAGAACACCTCTTATATCGCTGCCGTAAACTCCGCCGTATTGACCTATAGACTTGGTTTCAACAGGCTGAACTCCGCTTATATCATAAAATACTGCCTGTTGACGTATGCCTTTGTCTATAGCAACCAGCTCATTATTATTAGTTATGGTTATTCCCGGAACAGTGATTCCGGCTACTTGTTTTCCGGTCAAATTTCCGTCTATCGTATATTGAAATACGCCCAAAGAGTTGCCAAGCCAGATAAACCCATCTTTGTCTATAGCCATAGAACCACTCTCGTTCACTTCAAATTCGCGAAGTTTTTGTCCGCTGGTCTTATCATATACAAACACTGTATTGATCTCGTCAACGCATATATAAATTTCATTGCCGTTTAACAGTAGACCACGGGCTTCTATCCATATTTTATGTACATCAAAAACAACATTTCCGTTATCTTCGCCGTATTCAAAAGGAACATGTTTTAGACTTTCCCCGTCCATACTTATCTCATATCTCGCTATTCCGCATGTAGTCTTACCCATGCCGCTTTTACCGACATAAATATATTTATCATCATAGACTATTTTAGCAAAACCGCCGCCGGTATGTAAGGGACCGACAACTTTTCCGTCTTTATAAAATCCTATCTCTTTATGCCGTTCGTCCCATATAGAAGTTGCCATAACAGTGCCGTCCGGAAATACATTTATGCCGCTTATACCTGACTGTACCCAATCATCTTTACCGCTGAAAGTATTGCCAAACCAACTGAAGGAGTAGGTGTCTATTCTCGGTAAAGAAGTACTCCACATAGTCCTGACTTTTTTAGCTTCAGCTTCAGGCAAAATAGGTATAGTGTATTTTTCGCTGAAATACTCAAAAATTTGAGCTCTGTCACCACCAGATAAACTTTTTGGAAAGACCATCATTTCGGCTATCATTCCCTTTAGTCCATTTCCGGCAGTAGCATTTTTAAAGTTAATAGGGGTTACGCCGTTCGCCGCGGTCACTCTTTGTTGTATATGTCCGTTTGCGTAAGTCTGGATGTACTGTTTTCCTTCTTCGTCTATGCCGACTTCTACTATTAACATCTGCGGAGTGTCATAATAAGAATTTGCCTCCAAAATAGGATATGGATTTTCTAAGGAGAGACCGCTGCCGTTTATAGTTACAGAGTTGCCTACTCTTAACGAACCGTTTTGTCCGGGAGCGGTATCAAATACCGGAAAAGAGCTTGTCTGCGCGCCTACAAAGGCAACTGTTACAGAAGAAGATGTAAATTCTCCGGGTAGTTCTATATAGTCTGTTTTATTTGAAAAATAACTGCCTGTACCAAATCTTATGGCCGGACGGTCATATATTCCTCGCGGGAAATACTGCGGGTCTGTTCCGCCTCCTTTAACGATTTCTCCGCCGACAACAGCCGGAAAATTCTGAATCTGTCCTGTCTCGTTCAAACCTTCAATATCATCTGATCTAAACCACATACTTACTCCGTCAGTATAAGGTTTAGCCTTTACTTCAGGTAATACAATATGATCAGTCAGCGCAGTGTCAACTCCGTAAGGAGCACCGTCCGTTTCTAAGTTAATATATTTATTTATAAGATATTTTTCCGTCTCTTTTCGCTGTTCTTCTGTCATTATCCCTACGTAGTAAAGAACTTCTTTTATCTCACCGCTAAATATCTGTTCGTGGTAATTAACATTTCCTATACGTGAATTTTTAAACATTATGACATAGCTCGGACGAGTGTCTACTGTTGTTGAATGGTGTTCACCATTAATATGCACATCAAATTTACTGCTGTCGTCATCTTGAAGATTTACCGACATAGAAAGTATTCCTACCTTTCCGGGGTTTTGACTGAAATAATTTAGCCCGGGAGCGGTATTATTTGATGATGTTATCTGCAGTACGCCGATATGCCTTAAACTTCCAAATCCTCCGGCAGAAGTGTCTATAAGACCTCCTTTATTCATATCAGCCCCCACCATAAAGATGGTCGCGCCCGGATATTCACCTAAAAGCGGCACGTCAAAATAGTTATTTACGCGGTTTTCCGGATTATCAAAATCACCGAAATAAATAGAAGGAGTTCCTTCAGCGCCGTTTAAAAGAAAAGACGGCTCAAATCCTTCCATACTGGTAAACGCCAAGCCGTTATTTCTGGCATCAGACCACGTCATAACTTTTCCGCGATTGTCTGTCGTTTCAACGAGATCTTCCGCCTTTGCCCATATAGCGAGCTTTGCGGGATACATCTGTTCCGACATTGTTTGCGCGTAAGTGATACCTGTCAAACACAAGATAAACAAGAAGATAACTACATCGGTAAATTTTTTCATTCCCTTTTCTCCTAATATTTTTATCATCCAAAAAAGTCGGTAATCTTTTATTTTGTTAACACGGCTTTTTTTAAGATGTGTCTCTGTGAAATGGTAATAGGTGAATATCATATATATAGATATTTTTTCACAAATATATATATATTAAACTATTGCCACTTGAGACTTTTGATGATTTTTGACTAAAAATTAAAATATTATAGAGTTATTATAGCACACTTGTTTTCTTATTGTAAATAGATGATTTTTTGCTTTTTAGTAATTAATATGTACATTATTTTAATTTAGAATAAATTTTTCGTGTGCTTTTAACAAAATAGTTATATATTTGTCTCCGTTTTTTAAATAAATATCTTTATGCCGGCGGTTAAGTTTTGCCCATTTTGGCAACTTTAAAGTTATCTTTTGATCTGTTTTTGAAGTTAGTTCGGAGGATAGGAAATTATTTTCAAGATCCCACTCTATATTGACAGTTATAGCTCCTCTTGTTTGTAAACCAATAATCTTTCCGTTTTCCCAGCTATCAGGCAATGCGGGACAGAGCTTTAAAAAGCCTGTATTTGAAAACAACAGCGCTTCTGTTACAGCTGCCGTGATGCCGAAGTTAGCATCTATCTGAAACGGCGGCATCTCTCCTGTTCCAAACCAATTTTCAAGCGTCAAACCCTGCTCACGCCAATCATTATGGTACGTAAAGAGATTTTGTCCCAAACACGATCGGCAAATAAGGCTCAGGCACTCGCGTAAACGTTCGCCGTCTCCGAGCCGAGCGTAAACGTTCGCCATATGCGCGTAAGACCAGCCCGTTTGCGAGGTTAATCCAATGGTCAGCCGTTTTTCTATAGCCACGCGCAATCCTTCAAACATCTGTTCATCATTTTCTTTTGTTATCTCAATCCCCGGAAACAGAGGGTAAATATGGCACTGGTGTCTGTGATTGTAGTTGTCTTCCAGCTTCGGATAAATCCATTCGCGAAACGCGCCGTCCTCGTTCAATTCATACTTTGGCAATCGGTTTATCATATTTTCCCACAAGATTATCTTGTCTGTCCCTATACCTAAATGTTTATACGCGGTTATAAGGTTTAAAAGCACCTCTTTGCAAACAGCTATATCCATAGTAGCGTTTATTGTACAAAATATATTTGACGGCTCACCATCCACTATCGGCACATTTTCAGGAGATAGTGAGGGGATAAATTCTATATTGCCCTCATCATTATACGATACAAAATCCTCATAAAAATACGCGACCTCTTCTAAATACGGCAAGGCTGTTGTCTTCAAAAAATCATCATCACCAGTGTAGATCCAATAGTCAAAGTACAACTGCCCGAGCCATCCGGCGCCCGCAGTCCATGAAAACCACGGCAGGTCGGGATACGTTATATATCCGTGCGTACTTTGCGCGACAGGAGCCATTATGCCTCTGCAACCGTAGATATTTTTCGCGTTTGTTTTGAAATCTTCCATCATGGAATTATAATAATCAAAATACGCCGTTGTCGTCTCTTTCAGGTTTCCGCTGAGCGCTGCCCAGTAGTTCATCTGTATATTTTCATCGTTATGGAAATCGGCTTGCCATTCAGGGTCATAATCTCCGTTCCACAGTCCTTGAAGATTTGCGGGGAGTTTGCTCTTAAAACTTGAGCTTATAAGCAAATATCTACCGAAGTGGTACATTTTGAGCAGCAATTCGTCATTTATTTTACCGTTATAATTTTCAAAAACAAGCTCTTCATTGGTTTTTACAACCTCAGAAGGCATTTTACTCGGGATATCGAGAACAACTCTGTTAAACAGCTCGCTAAACAGGGTTTCATGTTTTCCAAACATGGTTTCAAATATTATGTTTTCGTTGAAGTTTAACGCGCTGTCAACTTTCTCTTTTTCCTCATTTATGTAAATTTTTGTTATAAATATTATCTCGTCAGCGTCGTTGACAGTTACTCCGCCTTTTTCATCTGTGGTTATGTCATTGCTGTCCGTGAAAATGCGCGTTTTACCTCCGAATATTATCTCGTTTTCGCGGTATTTAGCATTAAAACTTATCGACTCTTTTTCGTATAGAATCTCATAATCAAATGGAAGTTTCCCGTCTTTAATAACGGAATTGCCGAAGGTAGCTCCCTTTTTCGTTATATCTTGCGGTTTAACGGACAGCGTCGCGGTGACAGATTTTTTCTTGTCAGCGGTTATTCGCGTAACAAAAATATTGTCAACTATAGACACAAAGTAGCTCTTTTCGAAAATGATGCCGTTATCGTTCCAACAAACTTTTGCCAGTCCATTTTCAAAATTGAGTGAGCGTTCATAGTCGGAAAAAGCGCTTTTTGGCGGCATCATTATATTTATTAAATACATCGGCTGATAGGGGTCTATTTTTAGTTCGCCGTGAATATTTTCTATAATTTTTTCTTTAAAAAAATCATTACCGCCGGAAAAATTGCCGTTTTTCACCATTTCTTTAAATTTTGAAAAATTATCACTTACGTCCAAAATTTCCGGCTTTTCGCACTTAAAGAAAAGCTCTTCGTGGTTTAAAACTACGGTATCACGATGTATATTTCCAAAAATAAGCGCGCCTGTTTTCCCGTTTCCGAGCGGTAAAGCATCTTGCCAAACAGTTGCCGGAACCCTGCTTTTCATCCCATACTTCATTTTTCACACTTCCTTTTTTACAGTTGGCGATGCTATAATATTACCGGCTTCGCGTTTTAAGTTAACGCGAGTCAGGTTATGTCCTAACCATATATGTCCGTACTCCGCCAGTTCCTTAGATCTAGCGATTAACTTAACATTAACTGATAAATAATTCCGTATTTAATTTTAAGTTCCTCATTCCTAATTAACAATTAAATATCTATTAGCGAAAAACATAATACCCACGCACAAAATAAAAATTACCAATATTATTATCCAAGCCATTGGATTTGCAAAGTTAAATGTGGGCAAAAAATCTTGTTTATATTTCTTCACGAAAATATTCGTGTCTTGCTTATTAAAATAAAATGTTGAGTTATGTTCTTCTTGATATTTTCTAACCTCTTTTTCGTTCCATTTACGCCTTGCCATAGATCACCTTTTTGTCTAAGAACCTGTAGAGCCAAATCCGCCGCCGCGGTTCTCACCGATATTAGCTACGCTGTCAGTTGAAATAAAATTGATTGAAGTTTTTTTTATAAGCACAAATTGCGCGACGCGGTCTCCGCTTTTTATATCGTAATCGGTATTTGCGGTGTTGTGAAGGATGATTCCTATTTCGTCTCTGTATCCCGCGTCAATAAGCCCCGGACTGTTAGCTATTCTCAATCCGGTTTTTACGCTTAATCCGGAACGTGGGAAGACTAAAAGCATCCACCCGACAGGGACAGCGATTTTTAGTCCGGTTGGCAATATTTTTGTCTCACCGGACTTAATTGTAATGTCAAGCGGCGCGCTGACATCTATGCCGCCATCAGTTTCATTGGCGTATTTCGGCAAAACCGCGCCATCTCTGCAAAGCTCTATATGTACATCTATTTTATCGCTCATAGTTTTACTCATTTCCTGTATTCTGTTAATAATTCTCCGGCTTTGACTAAATCTTCCGGCGTTCCTATATCTTGCCAAAACTCATCATCTGTTTGTTTATATCCGTATATTTTTTTATTATCTTTTATCATCTCCGCGACAGATGTTGTCAGCTCGTATTCGTCTCTTTCTGATGGTTCAAGTCTGTCAACATAGTCTAAGATTATCTTGTTAAAAGCCATAACTCCGGCATTATTCCAGTTAGACGGGATGTCGCCTTTAGGAGGTTTTTCAATTATATCAGTAATTCTACCGTCATTTCCTGATATAACAGCCGCTCCGCGATAAGGGTCGTCAATATAGTTTAAGCCAATTGCGGCATCAGCCTGTTTTGTCTCATACAACTCTTTTACGCCTTTATACGTAGTAACGGGGACAACTATATCACCGAAAGTCAGGAAAATATCGTCACATTTTATGCTTTCTTTTGCTGTCTGAACAGCTGCTCCGGTACCGTATTTATCATTTTGGGTTACATAAGCGATATTCACTCCAAAAGAACTTCCGTCCTTATAATAGTCCTTGATAATACCTTCTAAATGTTTTGTAACAAGGATAAAGTCGGTTATACCTATATCACGTAAAGATGTGATTATATAGGTCAATAAAGGAGTTCCTCCTACTTTTAACATAGGTTTTGGGGTGACATCTGTCAATTCCTTTAATCTTTCGCCTTTTCCGGCCGCTAAAATTATTGCTTGCATGTGTAATATTATACCATAATTGCCATTATTTCGTAAATAATAAAGATAAAAAAATTGACAAAAGAAATATTTATATAGTATAATCATCATAGTAAACTAAAAATAAGGAATTTTTGACTATGGTAATGAGAGATTCAAACAAAACTATAGGTGATTTACTGGACAAGCAGTCTATAGTATATATGAGCGCGATAAACGAAGATGGATTTCCGACTATAAAAGCTATGGGCATTCCAAGGATAAGAGAGGGGATTAAAACCTTTTATTTCTCTACAAACACCTCTTCTCAAAAAATAGGTTTATACCAAAAAAATAATAAAGCGAGCGTTTATTTTTTGGATAGGAGATTTTTTCGTGGCGTAAATCTTTCTGGTACGACAGAGATTTTGACTGATAGAGAGATAAAAGAAGAAGCGTGGCAGAACGGAGACGAGCGGTTTTACCCTGAAGGAATAGATGATCCTGACTACTGTATCTTAAAGTTCACAGCTTTATCCGGCAGGTATTTTAGCGGCGGAAAGTCAGAAGATTTTGATGTTGTATAAGTTTTTTTACAAACTGCTTGACAAAACTGTTTAAGGTATGATATACTTAAAATACAAAAATTATGGAAACTTTATTTTTTAGCATAGTAGTCGTGAGCATTATTAGCATTATCAATATTATTGGTAATGTTAATACCGTTTGCGCTTCTACAAAATAAAGACCGGAATAAAAAAAATATAAAAAAAACCTTGTAGAGCGCTCTCTGCAAGGTTTTTTTTATAAATATTGAAGGATATAGCTATGAAAATAAGTGGCGCGGATATATTAATAGAGGAATTAGTTCGGCAGGGGATAACTACTATCTTTGGTTATCCGGGCGGCGCTGTGCTTGATATTTATAATTCTCTGTACAAAAATCAAAATCGTTTAACTCATATTATTTCAGCTCATGAGCAGGGTGCTGTACACGCCGCTGACGGTTACGCGCGAGTAACCGGAAATGTAGGAGTTGTATTCGCGACATCAGGTCCGGGCGCTACTAATCTCGTTACGGGAATAGCCAACGCCTACCTTGACTCTGTGCCGCTTATCGCTATAACCGGAAATGTCGCGATTCCTTTGCTTGGACGTGACAGCTTTCAGGAAGTTGATGTTGTCGGCATAACCATGCCTATAGTAAAACATAATTATGCCTTAAGAAAAATAGAAGATTTAGCGCCGACCATCCGCGAGGCGTTTAAGATAGCGCGTTCCGGACGTCCAGGTCCGGTATTAATAGACATACCAAAAGATATACAACAAACTATAATGGAGTATGATCCGGACGAAAAAATAGAAACAGAGGATTTTGTCAACATATCGGACGATACAGCGTATGACTTAAAAGCTGCTATTTGTGCTGTAAATGAAGCAAAACGGCCATTTATATATTGCGGCGGCGGTGTTGTAGCTGCAAACGCCGGCAACGAGGTGATAGAGCTTTCTCAAAAAATATCCGCACCGATAGGACTTAGCATGATGGGTATTACAGCTGTACCAAACGATTATGAACTTAACCTGGGTATGACCGGCATGCACGGCAAATATACCGCGAGCATGACCAAGCATTCGTCAGACTTAATAATAGCTCTCGGCGTACGTTTTAGCGACCGAGCTACCGGAAATAAACAAGCGTATCGCGGAAAAAGGACTATTATCCATATTGATATTGATCCAGCGGAAATAAACAAGAATATTCCGGCTGACATTGAGTTGTGCGGCGACATAAAAAAAATAGTCAATGAATTGATTGCCGCTATAAAAGAAAATCACCATCCAAAGTGGCATAAACAGATAGAAAAATTCAAAGAAGAGGAAAGCGCGTACCGTGTGTCAGGCGATGAATTAACGGCAAAGTGTATTATAGAAATGGTCAACAGTTATACAGACGATGAAACTGTAGTCGCGACAGACGTCGGACAACATCAGATGTGGACCGCGCAGTATTATAAATTTCAAAATCCGCGCACTCTTTTAACCTCCGGCGGGCTTGGCACTATGGGTTACGGACTGGGGGCGGCTATAGGCGGTTGCATAGCGTCAGACCGTAAAAAAACAGTACTTTTCACCGGAGACGGAAGTTTTGGCATGAACTTAAATGAACTTGCGACTGCTGTTTCACAAAATTTGCCGATAGTGGTGATTATCGTCAATAATGGTGTTCTCGGAATGGTACGGCAATGGCAGCACAGCTTTTATGATGATAATTTTTCTCAGACAACGCTAAACAGGAAAACAGATTTCGCGCTTTTAGCGGAAAGTTTTGGCGCGAAAGGAAGAAAGGCGTCAACAGCTAAAGAGTTAGAAGAGATTTTGAAACGCGATTTTAAATCAAGCGGTCCGCTTGTTATTGATTGTAAAGTAAATATGAATGAGCGAGTTTTTCCTCTCATACCTGCAGGAAAATCAGTTGACGATATGATTACTGAATAAGGAGATTTTATGGAAAATAAATTTACAGTGGGCGCGGTTGTATCAAACCATTTTGGTGTTTTAAACAGAGTTTCATCACTTTTTTCAAAACGGGGATATAATATAAGGAGTTTGTCTGTCGGCGAGACAGAAAATCCGGAACTTTCTCGTATAACTATAGTTGTTACAGGTGATGACTATGTAAAAGAGCAGGTAGTAAAACAGCTTGATAAGCTTCAAGATGTTAAAAAAGTTATAATCCTTGATGAAGAGAATGCTGTCACGCGTGAATATATGCTTATAAAGTTAAAAGCTGTAAATAAAACAGCGAATAAAGCGACAAAACTTATTAACCGTTTCGCCGGAAAAATAGTTGATTTTTCAGAAGAAACTATTACTGTTGAAATAACCGGAGAGGAAAGTCAGACTGAAGAATTTATTAAGCGAGCAAAAGATATAGGGATAGTTGAGGTCTGTCGTGCCGGTGTTGTCGCTTTATCCAGATAGATTTTATTTTAAAGTTAAAAAACTTGACTAAAATTTTAAAAAAAATAGAAATAAAAAAGAGGTGAAGATATGGCTATTATGTATTATGAGAAAGATTGTGATTTTGATTTATTAAAAGGCAAAACTGTCGCGATTATAGGTTACGGCAGCCAGGGTCACGCTCACGCGTTGAATTTAAAAGAGAGCGGGGTTGATGTTGTTGTCGGACTGTATGATGGGTCGCCGTCAAAAGAAACCGCAAAAAAAGCCGGATTGAAAGTGATGAATGCCGGCGAAGCCGCGAAAAAAGCTGACATTATCATGATGCTTGTCAATGACGAGAAGATGAAGAGTATTTATGATAAGGACGTAGCGCCAAATCTGACAGAGAGAAAAACACTCACTTTCGCGCACGGATTTAATATTCATTACAAACAGATAGTTCCCCCTGCAAATGTTGATGTTATCATGGTTGCTCCAAAAGGTCCCGGCCATACTGTCCGCAGTCAGTATCTTGAGGGCAAAGGAGTACCGTGTCTTATAGCGGTGTACAATGATTTTAGCGGTCAAGCAAAAGAAACCGCGCTTGCTTATGCTTACGGGATTGGCGGAGCAAAAGCCGGAATACTCGAAACAACATTTGAAGAAGAGACTGAAACAGATCTTTTTGGTGAACAGGCTGTGCTTTGCGGCGGCGTTACTGCTCTTATGAAAGCCGGATTTGATACGCTTGTTGAAGCCGGATATCAGCCGGAAAGCGCATATTTTGAGTGCATTCACGAGATGAAACTTATTATTGATATGGTTGTTGCCGGCGGACTGAGCGGTATGAGATATTCTATAAGCGATACTGCCGAATACGGTGACTATATGATAGGCGACAGGATCATAACTAAAGAAACTAAAGAAGAGATGAAGCGTGTATTAAGTGAGATTAAAAGCGGAAAATTCGCTGATAATTGGATAAAAGAGAATAAATCGGGCAGGGAAAATTTTCTTCGCAGAAGAGAAGAAGAACATGATTTACCGGTTGAAAAAGTAGGAGCTGATTTAAGAAGCAAAATGAGTTGGCAGGGAAAAAATAACAAAGCTGTAACATGAGGTAAAAAAGATGACAGACAGAGTAAAAATACTTGATACTACTCTTCGAGATGGACTCCAAAGCGGTGAAATATCTTTTTCTGTGAATGATAAAATAAAAGTAGCACAGATACTTGATGACTTTGGTGTATCTTATATAGAAGGCGGAAATCCGGGATCAAATCCAAAAGATTTAGCTTTTTTTGAAGAGATAAAAAAAGTAAAACTAAATACCGCGAAAATTTGCGCGTTTGGCAGTACAAGAAGAAAAGATAAACGCGTTGAAGAGGATACTAATCTAAAAAATCTTTTAAAAGCGGATGTAGATGTCATAGTTATCTTTGGAAAAGCTTCGAGTTTGCATGTTGAAGAAGTTCTTCATACCACCATGTCAAACAATCTTGAAATGATATATGACAGTGTGACATATTTAAAATCACTTGGTAAAGAAGTGATATTTGATGCTGAACATTTTTATGACGGATATAAACTAAACAGCAAATACGCATTAGAAGTTTTAAAGACCGCAGTTCAGGCAGGTGCCGATAGTATTTGTCTTTGCGAAACTAACGGTGGATTTTTACCCTTTGAGGTTTACGATACAACAAAAGCTGTTATAGAGTGTTTCCCGGGGACTGTTTTCGCTGTTCATACGCATAATGACAGCGGGTGCGGCGTATCAAATACTTTGATGGCGTTAAAAGCCGGTGTTCGCGGAGTTCAAGGCACTTTTATCGGTTTTGGTGAAAGGTGCGGGAACGCTGATCTCAGTAGTATAATTCCAAATATCAAACTGAAAATGGGACTTGACTGCGATGGAGTTTTAAGTAAACTTGTTGTCTCAGCCAATAAAATAGCTGAAACGGCAAATATAGTGCTTGAACATAATCGTCCGTTTGTCGGACGCGGGGCTTTTGCCCATAAAGCAGGCATGCATATAGATGGAGTATTAAAAAATCCCGTTTCATTTGAACATGTTGACCCTGAATCAGTTGGCAATGAGAGAAGATTTTTAGTGTCTGAAGTCGGCGGAAAAAGTACTGTGCTTGAAAAGATAAAGTCTTTTGCTTCGGATATAACAAAAGACTCTTCTGAATTGCAAAAAATAGTTGATAAACTAAAAAAAATGGAGCTTTTTGGATATCAATATGAAGCGGCAGACGCGAGTTTTGAGCTTTTGGTGAAGAATATACTTGGACGTTACACACCGCACTTTGATATAGTATTTTATAAAACCAGCGGTGAATTTCCGCCGCCAAATGATGATATGACAGCGTCAGCGATGATAAAAGTTACTGTAGGAGATAAAAATGAAATGACAGCGGCGAGTGGAAATGGTCCGGTCAACGCCCTTGACTTAGCGCTCAGAAAAGCGTTGACTGTATTTTTCCCATCACTTTCCGGTATGTATCTAACCGACTATAAAGTCAGAGTGCTAGAGCAAAATTACGCGACTTCGGCAAAAGTCAGAGTATTATTAGAAAGCACAGATGATACTCACACTTGGACAACAATAGGTGTTTCAGAGGACATTATAAGCGCCAGTTTAATAGCGCTTAGTGACTCTATAGAGTATAAGCTTTCCATAGACGATCAAAAAAAAGAAGGAGAAAATGTTTGATGGGAATGACTATATCACAAAAAATTATTGCTGCCCATGCTGAACTTGATTATGTAGAAACAGGACAGATAGTCCTTGCAAACATTGATCTCGCACTCGCAAATGACGCTACACTCCCGATAGCTATAGATGAGTTTAACCGACTTGGCGTAAAAAACATTTTTGACACAAACAGAGTGGCGTTGGTTATGGATCATTTTTCGCCTAACAAAGATATTAAAGCTGCTTCTCAATGTAAAAAATGTCGTGAATTTGCGAATACGAACGAAATAGTTAATTTTTTTGAAGGGGGTAACTGCGGCATTGAACATGTATTGCTTCCGGAAAAAGGGCTTATTACCGGCGGAGATTTGGTTGTAGGCGCTGATAGTCATACTTGCACTTACGGAGCGTTAGGGAGTTTTTCCACCGGAGTAGGCTCAACTGATCTGGCGGTCGCGGTGTCAACAGGCAAAGTATGGCTGAGAGTTCCAAAGAGTATTTTGTTTGAATTTCAAGGAAAATTTAACAAATATGCGTCAGCAAAAGACCTTATCTTGCATATTATCGGTAAAATAGGTGTTGACGGCGCTCTTTATAAATCAATGGAGTTTGTTGGAGACGGCGTTCACAACTTGACTATTTCTGACCGTTTGTGCGTCTGCAATATGGCTATAGAAGCAGGCGGCAAAAACGGGATATTTGCTGTCGATGATAAAACTGTCGATTTTTTAAAAGAGGCTGACGCAAAGGAGCCAAAGGTTTATTACAGCGATTTTGACGCTTCGTTTGACGCGAGATATGAGATAAGACTTGATGAAATAGAGCCGACTGTTGCTTTTCCTCATCTTCCTTCCAATACAAAAACTTTTAACGAAATAAAAGATATTAAGATAGATCAAGTAGTTATAGGTTCATGTACCAATGGACGTCTTCAGGATTTGGAGGAAGCGGCGTCTATCTTAAAGGGTAAAAAGATTTCAAAAGGTTTGCGGGTATTTATATTTCCCGGCACGCCGAAAATATGGCGGCAGGCAATGCATCTTGGACTGTGGGATATTTTTTTAGACAGCGGAGCGGTTATTTCTCCGCCGACTTGCGGACCGTGTCTCGGCGGACATATGGGTATACTTGCGGCAAACGAGCGTGCAGTTTCAACAACAAACAGAAATTTTGTCGGAAGGATGGGTGATCCGGAGTCTGAAGTTTACTTAGCGAGTCCTTTTGTCGCGGCGGCAAGCGCTGTAACCGGCAAGATTTCTCACCCAAGAGAGGTAGAATAACTATGATACACGGCAAAGTTTTAAAATACGGTGACAACGTTGATACCGACGTTATTATACCGGCGCGGTATATGAACACCAGCGATCCGGCGCAGCTTGTTTTACACGCTATGGAAGATATTGACGGCAATTATTTAAAGAGAGTGCGTCCGGGCGACATCATGGTTGCCGGCGAAAATTTTGGCTGCGGTTCTTCTCGCGAACATGCTCCGCTTGTTATAAAGACGAGCGGTATATCACTCATAATAGCAAAAAGTTTTGCAAGGATTTTCTACAGAAATTCTATCAATATAGGGCTCCTCATCTTAGAACAGCCGCAAGCGGCGGAAGATATAGATGACGAAGACATACTCTTTATAGACTTAAAACAGGGCAAGATTATGAACGAAACTCAGGGTAAAGAGTACAGTATAACGCCTATAGCCGACTTTTTGGAAGAGATAGTACAGGCAGGCGGGCTTGTTGAAGTGGTACGCCAAGGGAAGATATAATGAATTTTAATATAGCATTATTAAAAGGTGATGGTATAGGACCGGAGATCACAGAAAGCGCGCTGCAAGTGCTAAATAAAATAGGACAACTATACGGTCATACCTTTAACTTTAACGAATATCTCGCCGGCGGCATAGCCATAGATAAAACAGGTGTTCCTCTTCCTGATAAGACTGTTACAGGATGTTTAGAGTCTGACAGTGTGCTTCTCGGCGCGGTCGGCGGACATAAATGGGACACACTGCCCGGCCATTTGCGTCCTGAAAAGGCACTTCTCGGCATTCGGAGTGCTCTCGGTCTCTACATAAATTTGCGTCCGTCAGTCTTGTTTCCGGCATTAAAAAATGCTTGTCCGCTTAAAAATGATATTGTAAATGACGGATTTGACATAATGGTTGTACGTGAATTGACAGGGGGCATTTATTTTGGTGAAAGCGGCAGGAGACAGGGATCGTATGGTTTAGAAGCGTTTGACACTGAATGTTACAGCGCTATGGAGATTGAGCGTATTTGCCGCGTAGCGTTTGAGTTAGCTAAAAAGCGCGGTAAAAAAGTAACAAGTATTGATAAAGCGAATATCATGGAGAGTTCCAGGCTTTGGCGTGAAGTAGCGCGCTCTGTAGCGGATGACTTCCCCGGTGTTGAGCTTGTTGATATGTTAGTTGACAACGCTGCCATGCAGCTTATAAAAAATCCTCATCAGTTTGACGTTATTGTCACTTCAAATATCTTTGGCGATATACTATCTGACGAACTATCACAGCTTACAGGCTCTATCGGTATGCTCCCGTCAGCTTCATTAGGAGATTCATCTTGCGGTATGTATGAACCCATTCACGGTTCGGCGCCGGATATAGCGGGAAAAGGAGTCGCCAATCCGCTGGCAACTATCATGTCTGCCGCTTTAATGCTAAAATACTCGTTCAACCTTACAAAAGAAGCTAACGCTATAGAAGACGCTATTAATCGTGTTTTAGATAATGGTTACAGAACTGCTGATATTTTAGAGAGCAAAGAACAGTCTTCTGTTTCAACAACAGAAATGACTGAATACATTATTATGTCTTTGCGATAACTATTCTTTGTGTTTAGTAAAAATAAAAAATTGCGTTAGCACCGCGCTTTTTATTTTTACTGAAATATGCTATAATTAATGTTATCATATAACCTGTTAGCGTAAAGTAAAATTAATGGGAGGAAAAAGATGAAAAAGATTTTAACTGTTTTCGCTGTTTTTTTGATAGGCGCGGCTGTAGGGTATCTTTTTTCAGAGAGTTCAGATACAGTTAAAGCTCAAACAGAAGACGCTGCCGGCATAACAAAAGTAGATTATGAATCGCAAATTGTAGCGCGGTTTGGCAACGCTGTCATTACGAGAGGCGAACTCGCGGAAAATGCCATTTACAGATCAGGCGGCACAAGACTTATTCTCGGCGAACTATTGGATCAGGCTATAGTCAGAAACGCGGCAATGGAAGCCGGCATAAGCGCTACACCTGAAGAAGTTGAAGCTGAGTATCAGGAAGCCTTATTTTTGGCAGAGTGCAACAACGCGAAAAACGCATTTTTATCAAAACCAAAAGCTATCTCTATGGCAAATATAGAGAGCCTGTTCCTTCTTGGTAAATTATTAAATATTACAGCTACAGATGAGGAAGCGTATTCTTATTATACCTCTCCCGCGGCATTTATAATTCCTGACCAGGTAAATCTTATTTGGATAACCACAGACACAAAAGCATCAGCGGACAGCGCTGTTAAACAGTTAAAAGAGGGCTATGATCCGGCTGAAGTTACGGCGAAATATTCCAACGACCCGGTACTTATAGAAAAGGGCGGTTATACAGGATGGCGTAATCGAAATACATTTAACAGTGAGGTTGCTGAGCTTATTTTTGAAGCAAAAAATGGGCTTGGACTTCAAAAAGATGATATAGGAGGACCTATTATTATTTCAAAATACGGTGAGAACATGAACGTGGTAACCGAATACCTGGTTGTCTATATCGTTGATATTGATCGCGCTAAGAAACGTCCTTATGAACAGGTTTGGCCCGGCGCCAAATACGCGGCAAAACTTAACAAAATATCTGATATGAGTTCGAAATTTTTCCTTGATGAGATAGGTAAATATAATTACCGTGTGAAATCAAATATTTTTGATCCGTCAAGCAGTTTAGTGTACAGCAATATTGACACCAGACAGTTAGAAGAGGATTTGAAAGCTGTTCAAAATCGCGCTAAGAGACAATAATCTATAAAAGGAGAGTAAAATTATGAAGTTTATATGTACAGTTTGCGGTTATATTCATGAAGGGGACGAGCCGCCTGAGCAATGTCCTATATGTAAAGCTCCGAAAGAAAAGTTCATTCCTTTAGACTCTGACGACGATAAAAATGAATAATTAAGATACTTGTTTTTTTTATCAGCAGCGCTTTTAGCGCTGCTGATTTTTTTGTTTGTTAGATATAAAAAATCCTATCTATTTCATCCTATTTTTATGTTAAATGTGGTAAAATAATATTGAGATGGCTGACAGACAGATAATACACGTTGATATGGACGCTTTTTTCGCTTCTATTGAAGAGAAAGAAAATCCGCGGCTAAAAGGAAAACCTATCATAGTAGGCGGCAGCACAAACAGAAGTGTAGTTTCCGCCGCTTCATACGAAGCGCGTAAATACGGTGTACATTCAGCTATGAGCATGGTGGAAGCAAAACGTCTTTGTCCGGAAAATATAGGTGTGTATCTTCCTGTTAATATGCCGCTTTATCAAGAATATTCACAAAAGTTTATGTCTGTGCTTGAAAAGTATTCTCCTATTATAGAAAAAATGTCGATTGACGAGGCTTTTTTGGAATTTACAGAATGGAAAATTCCAAATATGACTCTGACAGAGGTTGCGAAAAGATTGCAAAACGATATTTTTAATACCATCGGACTAACCGCTTCTATAGGTATCGCAACATCACGCGGAGTAGCTAAGATGGCAAGCGATTTTCATAAACCTAACGGTATCACTGTAGTACCTCCCGGTACAGAGAAGGACTGGCTCGCTGACCAACCTATAAAAAACCTTAGAGGTGTTGGGACAGCCGCTGAAGTAAAGATGCGGAAATTATTTATCCGTACTATCGGACAGTATGCTGCTCTGTCTGTTTCTCAAGCAGAGCGATATTTTGGCAAAATGGGCATTAATATATGGCATCTTGCAAACGGACGCGATAACAGTGAACTGGAAACAGAGAGAAAGCGGAAGTCTGTAGGTCGGTTCCATACGTTTTTGGAAGACCAAATAGAGGACGAAACTATTTTTGAAATCATGCTCGCTATGTCTGAGGATATCTCATATAAACTGCTCATTAATAATTTATTTGCCGGCGGCATCACATTGACTGTGCGTTATAATGATTTCAATACTATAACGCGTTCAGCGCAATTTAAAGAACCGAACGCTACAACCAATATATTATATAACAGCGCGAAAAAATCATATATAAACTTAACTAAACGTCCGGTACGTTTAATAGGTATAACTGCTACTTCACTTACTAAAGATGATACTATGCTGCTAAATATTTTTGTTGATCCGGAAATCGAAAAAGCGCGAAGAATAGAAAAAGGAAGGATGGCGGTTGTAAATAAATACGGACGAGGTGCGGTTTTACGCGCAAGGTTATCATCTAAAAAGAAAGAAAATGAAGAAACTGATGACGTTGCGCCCAAAATATAACGTTAATTGAAAAATGTGTAAATACCATAGTTCAAAATGAGCATTATGTTTATTTTTTTCAAGTTTAGTCTTCTGTTTATCCTTAGTATATGGACACGGTGCAGAACTTACAATGTTATTACTGTTTTATTTTAGGATGCCCTCATTTTCCACAGAAAATTTTAGTTGTTTGCCGTTTTTTAAATCGTAGATTATGGTAAATGATGTTACGATTTTTTCACCGTTTTTATCCTCAGCTTCTATATATCCCAGTACACCAAATTGACCGCCTCCGGCAGACTCTTCAGCGCGAAATCGGCTGTCATCAGCGAATTTTGCGCTATCAGGGTTCAGTAATCTGCTTGTCACGTATTCTTTAGATTTATTTATATATCTTTGACGGTCGCCCATAAAAGCCTGTGAGAAGATAGCGATAAGTATAAAAACTATAACAACCGCTCCAACCCCTATAAGCAGTGGCTTTAAAACGAGGTTTATCGGAGAACGCGGGTTCATAGCCTGCTCATTGCCGTTACTGTAATGTCCTCCGGCTTCGTCAACCTGTTTAACGTTTGATCGGTCAAAAGCCGGATCATACTCTCGTTCAACGGTTACTGCGCCGCACTCAGGACAGGATAAAGCATCTTCTTCATTATAAAACTTTGAACATTTTCTACAGTATCTCATAATGTGAATATTCCTCTTTTTCATTGCAAATACCTCTTTTTTGTCCGATTTTTTTTCGAAATTTTGCGAGTGGTAAGTTTTTGTAAAAAACATTAAAATCCTCTTGCCCACCCCTATATTTTTTGGTATAATATTGTAATAGTCTATAATCACGTTGATTATTAGCAAAAAATATAAGGAATAAAGAGAATGAAGAAAGTTTTATTTGTAATGGCTATGCTTGTCATAGTTGCGTTAACTCTTGTCTTAACCTCCTGTTCAGGCGGTAAAAAGAAAAATGAACTTCCCGGAACGGAAGACACTGTTCGTTATTGGAGAAGTATTTATGACGCCGACAGCGTTTTTCCGATGCATGATTATGATGATGAATATGGTGATTATAAACTGGTAAAACTC
>JGI994J12354_10000401_pt1 | contig 42660 bp, 36 predicted proteins | sample IntmicLarv3ML3BL_FD_12354 | JGI IMG/M metagenome (IMG submission 12354) | reverse complement strand
GTTATCGAGAAATATAAAGTTGCAACCGTTAAGGGAAGTCAATTTAAGACACCATTGCTTGAGTTCTCAGGAGCTTGTGCAGGTTGTGGCGAAACACCATACGCGAAGCTAATCACACAACTATTTGGTGATAGAATGTACATTGCTAATGCAACAGGTTGTAGTTCAATCTGGGGTAACTCTTCACCATCAACACCATATGCTGTTAATGCCAAAGGCAAAGGACCAGCATGGTCAAATTCACTATTCGAAGATAATGCTGAATTCGGACTTGGTATGTTATTAGCACAAAAGGCTGTTCGTGGCGGACTTAAAGAAAAGATTGAAGATATTTTAGCTAATGGCGACAATGCTGATGTTAAAGCGGCGGCCAAAGAATGGCTAGATACNTTNGCANTAGGTGGTGCTAANAGCGTAGCTACTGACAAGNTAGTTGCNGCTCTTGAAGCTTGTGGATGCGACAAAGCAGAAGCAGTCCTAAAACAAAAACATTTCTTGTCTAAGAAGTCACAATGGGTATTTGGTGGTGACGGCTGGGCCTACGATATTGGATTCGGTGGTGTTGACCACGTTATGGCAACAGGCGAAGATGTAAACATCATGGTATTTGATACTGAAGTTTACTCTAACACAGGTGGACAAGCATCTAAAGCGACACCAACAGGAGCTATTGCGCAGTTCGCAGCTGGTGGTAAAGAGGGCAAGAAGAAAGACCTTGCGGGTATTGCGATGAGCTACGGTTATGTATATGTGGCACAGATTGCTATGGGCGCTGATTATAACCAAACAGTTAAGGCTATTGCGGAAGCAGAAGCATATCCTGGACCATCACTTGTTATCGCTTACGCACCATGTATTAACCATGGTATCAAAGGTGGTATGAGCATGGCACAAAATGAAGAAGATAGAGCAGTTAAATCCGGATACTGGAATAACTTCCGTTTCAACCCAGCACTTAAAGTTGAAGGAAAGAATCCGTTTAGCCTAGATTCAAAAGCTCCAACAGAAAGCTTCCAAGAATTCTTAGATAGTGAAGTGCGTTACAGTGCACTAAAACGTAAGGATCCAGAAAAAGCAGCTAAACTGTTTGCTCAAGCAGAACAATATGCTAAAGAGCGTCATGAGTACTTAACTAAGTTAGTTACTCTATACGGAACAGACGAAGCATAAGATATTACACAGTCAAGAAGCGCATCGCAGTGATGCGCTTCTTTTTCCTTGCCCTTGTACATTTCTAGTAATTGGCATATAATTATATAGTTGAAACAGATAAAGAACATCCAGGAGAAAGAACGATGAAAAGTATATACACAGTAGCGATGCAAAATGCATTACATTATGCGAAGGACATAGCTATTTCAAGTGGACAAAATTATATAGGAACAGAACATTTGCTAGCAGGCTTAGTTTGTGAACCAAGCGGTACGGCTGGTAGCTTGTTGCGAGAGCAAGGAGTGACTGAAGAGAAGCTTCAAGAGCATATTAGACGCCTTGTTACCCCGCCAGTTAATGTTATGGATGAGATGCCAAGCAACTCCGAGTATTCACCACGAAGTGAGCGAATGTTGGTAGCGAGCAGGGAAGAGATGCATCAATTCGGCGCTGAAAAAGTAGGCACAGAGCATTTATTGTTGGCTCTTATCCGTGAGACAGATTGTGTCGCAACGAGATTGTTGCATACGATGAATGTTAATATTCAAAAACTCTTTAGTGAGATACTATTAGCGATGGGTGAAGAAACAGCAGCGAGGGAGATGACTATATCACGAAACGAGCCAACCAAGGCGATGCCTACGCTTGAAAAGTATAGTCGCGACTTGACGCTACAAGCACGAAATCGCAAGCTAGACCCCGTGCTTGGTAGGCAAAAGGAGATGGATAGAATCATCCAAATCCTAAGTCGAAGAACCAAGAACAACCCATGTCTAATCGGGGAACCAGGTGTAGGTAAGACTGCTATCGCCGAAGGACTAGCACAGCGTATCGTTGACGGAGAAGTGCCAACGAAGATGCTCAACAAGCGAATCGTAGTACTTGATTTATCAAGTATGGTAGCTGGTTCAAAATACCGTGGAGAATTCGAAGAACGAGTTAAGAACGTAGTCAAAGAAGTATCTGGCAACCGCGATATTTTATTATTTATCGACGAACTTCATACCATCATCGGAGCAGGTGGGGCCGAAGGTTCGCTAGATGCGTCAAATATATTAAAACCTTCGCTATCACGTGGCGAAATCCAGTTGATTGGTGCAACAACGATTGAAGAATATCGCAAATACATCGAAAAGGATGCCGCTTTAGAGCGCCGCTTCCAGCCAGTTATGGTAGAGGAGCCAAGCGAAGAGGAGACCATCCTAATCCTAAAAGGACTGCGCCCATACTATGAACAACACCATAGTGTTGAGATATCAGATGAAGCCATCGAAGCGGCAGTTGCTATGTCAGTGCGCTATATTGGCGATAGATTCCTGCCCGATAAAGCCATCGATGTTATCGATGAGGCATCGTCCAAAGTCCAATTAGCAGGATTCAAAAAACCTAAGCGATTAAAAGAGTTGAATGAAGAACTAACACAAATACTAAAAGAACGCGAGCAAGCAATTATCGATGGAAACTTGCTGGCTGCTAAAAGATGTCAAGAGGCTCAAGAAACACTAAAGAAGAAGATAGCTAGTGCAAACGAACGATACCACAAAAGTATCGACAAGGATTCCCTTATAGTAGATAAAGAAGACATCGCCAAGATAGTTTCGGGATGGACAAAGATACCAGTACAACAGCTAGAAGAGGAAGAGACCAAGCGCTTAGCACAATTAGAAAAAGTACTGCATAAAAGGGTAATTGGACAAGAGGCAGCAGTAAAGGCAGTTGCCAAAGCGATTAAGCGAGGGCGCGTAGGGTTAAAAGACCCTAATAGACCAATCGGTTCATTTCTATTCTTGGGGCCTACTGGAGTTGGTAAGACAGAATTATCAAAGGCTCTTGCTCAAGCAGTTTTCGGTAGCGAGCAAGCGATGATTCGCCTTGATATGTCAGAATACATGGAAAAGCATAGCGTCTCTAAACTTATCGGCTCGCCACCAGGATATGTTGGTTACGATGAGGGTGGGCAATTAAGCGAGAAAGTTAGAAGAAGTCCTTATAGTGTTATCCTATTTGATGAAATAGAAAAAGCGCATCCTGATGTTTTCAACATTTTGCTGCAAGTTCTTGATGATGGACATATTACAGACTCACAGGGACGTAGAGTAGACTTTAAACACACCTGCATTATCATGACATCAAACGCCGGTGCAACAGCGATAGTAGAACCTAAGCGATTAGGCTTTGTAGCTGGAGAAGATGAGAAGCGTGATTACGACAATATGAAAAGCGCAGTAATGGAAGAAGTAAAGCGTATCTTCAAGCCTGAATTCCTAAACCGTATTGACGAGACGATTGTTTTCCATATGTTAAGCCAGAAGGAAATCAAGCAAATAGCGTCACTATTGTTAAAAGATTTGCGTAAACGTTGCCAAGTGCAGATGGGTATCGACCTTAGAATCCGTGAATCGGTTAAGACGTATATTGCAACCACGGGATATGACAACAAATACGGTGCTAGACCACTACGCCGTGTTATTCAGACTAAGATAGAGGACGCATTAGCAGAAGAGATACTAGCGAGCAATATCAAAAGCGGGGACAAAGTCGCTGTTGGTATTAATAAAAAAGCTATAAAATTTACGGTAACTGACTAGCAAAGATAAGCCAAATAATATATAATCAAGGTAATAAAATATAACAAGGAGGACATCTCATGACAGCAATTAAAGAGTTGATTCGAGTTGAGGACAATGGCGGTATTAGCTTTGGCGACTATGAATTAGAGCAAAAGACGAAACTAGCAGATTTTGAATATAAAGGTGATGTCTACAAGGTCAAGACGTTTTGCGAAATCACTAAGTTAGAGAAGAACGAAATGTTAGTATACGAATCTGTTCCAGGCACATCTGTTTTCGACCTAATTGTCAAAGAGGATGGGATGCAATTTGCAGTATCAGGTGATAAGGATGCCCAGATTACAATCGAACTTGAGGCAGACACACAGTATAAAGTCAGCCTAGATGCCAGTGATATTGGTCAGATGAGTACCAACTTGGGAGGCAAATTATCTTTTAGCATAGAGTTAGAAGAAGCTGATAAAGTTACAGTATTAGTAGAAAAAGTATAGAGCATAACTTATGGCTGTTGCGTTAGTGACAGCCATATTTATAATTGTTAGGAGATATTTATGGCAAAGCAAGCAAAGACAGTATTTTACTGTCAGGAGTGTGGATATGAATCGATAAAGTGGTTGGGCCAATGTCCAAGTTGCAAAGCATGGAATAGTTTCGTCGAAGAAGTTGTTGTTAAGCAAAGCAACAAATCAATCAATGTCAGTGGCGAAAAGCAAAAGCCAGTACCATTATCAGCGATTTCACTAAACAATCAAGACCGATTATCGACAAAGTTTGAAGAGCTTGATAGAGTACTAGGTGGCGGTATCGTTGGCGGTTCTATGACCTTAGTTGGTGGTGACCCAGGCATCGGCAAATCAACTTTGCTATTACAAGTCTGCAAAAAGTTAGCTGATGACGAACGTTCAGTCCTATACATCTCTGGCGAAGAATCCTTGCGACAGATTAAGTTAAGGGCAGAGCGAATCGGTAGTTTCAACGACAAGCTACTATTGTTGTGCGAGACGAACCTAGATACGATTAGAAATATAATTGAAAATAAAAAGCCAGAAGTTGTCATCATCGATTCAATTCAAACGATGTATCAAAGCGATATCGCCAGTGCTCCAGGAAGCGTATCACAGGTCAGAGAGTCAACCAGTACCCTAATGCAAATAGCAAAGGGGTTAGGCGTATCAGTATTTATCGTAGGTCACGTAACCAAAGACGGTAACGTAGCAGGGCCACGAGTATTAGAGCATATGGTTGATACGGTACTTTACTTTGAAGGTGACCGCCACGCATCATACCGAATCTTGCGAAGTGTTAAGAACCGTTTTGGCTCGACCAATGAGATAGGTGTATTTGAGATGCGTAGCGAAGGGTTAGTAGAAGTTAAGAACCCATCAGAATTTATGTTAAGTGGTAAGCCACAAGGAGCGTCAGGTTCAGTGGTGGCTTGCTCAATGGAAGGTAGTCGCCCGATTCTAATCGAGATTCAAGCGCTAGTTTGCCATAGCAACTTTGGGATTCCACGCCGAACAGCGACAGGAACGGATTTTAATAGGGTCAATCTCTTGATGGCAGTGTTGGAAAAGCGAGCGGGCATGAATCTGTCAGCTAGTGATGCATACGTCAATATAGCAGGTGGCATTAAGATGAACGAGCCAGCGATAGACCTTGGTATCTTACTAGCTATCGCATCTAGCTACAAGGATATCGTCATCCCTGATAAGGTAGTTGCTTTTGGTGAAGTAGGATTAAGCGGTGAAGTACGAGCGGTCAGTATGGTAGAACAACGAGTAAATGAGGCGAAGAAACTAGGCTTTAGTAAAGTTATCTTGCCGAAAGTATCTGTTGACCAAGTAAAGGATGTTAAGGGAATTGAATTAGTGCCAGTGGGAACAGCCAAAGAAGCTATCGCAGCGATTCGATAAATAACAAACAGGACAAAATATTAAAGGGTATCTGCCAGTGGCAGATACCCTTTTGTGTTATGTGAAACTATGTCAGTATTTCGCTAAATGCAGCAATTAATTTGTCATTTTGTTCGGGATTCATGATGCAAAAGCGAACAAACGAATTGTCCAAAAATGGAAATGTCGAGCAACTACGAATCATCAATCCCTGGCGGATGCAATGCTCAAACAAATCTTCAGCAGTAACATCACTTTTGAGGATTTGCATAAGGATGAAGTTAGCCTGTGGTGGGAAGATACGAACACTATCTAAGCTTTTAAGTTCAGAGGTGATGCGAGTTCTCTCCGAGATGATAAGCTTTTGTGTTTTTTCAATATATTCATGGTCCGAAAGCATCAGGCGCCCAGCTATCTCGGCTAGTGAATTGATTGACCAAGGGTTCTTCCTAGTGTCTATCGCACTGGCAAGGTCGTGGTTGCCGGTGATGGCATATCCAAGGCGTAGCCCAGGTGCGGCGAAGAACTTAGAGGTTCCCCGCAAAACAATCAAGTTATTGTAAAAGTTAGCTAGTGAAACGGCCGTAGTATTGGCTATATCAGCGGTAAACTCAACATAGGTTTCATCAATCATGACGAAGATGCCATGTTGCATGCACGCATCTAAAATCTTGCGAATTTCCTTTCGCGAAAGAGCCGTTGAAGTTGGGTTGTTGGGATTACATAGAACCAACAAATCAATAGAATCTTCCAAAGAATTACAAAGGTCATCAACATCCAAATTGAAATTGTTCTCTGGTCTTAGCGGGTAATACTTGGTAGTTCCGCCACCTAAAGATATTTCGCGTTCATATTCGGAATATGTCGGGCCAAGGATAAGTGCTGCTTTAGGCTCTTGTGTCTGGATAAAAAGTGAAATCAATTCAGTTGAACCATTGCCAACGATAACGTTATCAGCTTGGGTGTTGGCATATGTGGCTATACATGAGCGTAGAGCCTTGTAGTCACGATCAGGATAGCGAGTTATCGCATCTAACTGGTTAGCTAAGGTTTGTCTCAATTTATAAGAGATGCCAAGCGGATTGACATTAGCACTAAAGCTGGTGATGTCAGTCGCCTTAATGCCATATATTTGTTCAATTTGTTCTAAGTCACTTCCGTGAAAATGGTCTTTGTGTTTTAACATAATAATTCTCCGTATATCGATATTTCAAAGTATAAAAAGTTGTTTTACTTCTAAGTCAAGTATAGAGGAAGGGGTGATAAAAAGCAAGTATACTTGCTTGTGCAGTAAAGGCTTGTCAGCTTCTCCAATAGGGGATATAATGAAAGTAGAATGAACGTTGAGGTAATTGACCATGAAAAAGCGAATGGAGCAGTTGGTAAACGGAAAATTTGAATATATTGTGCCAGAACTTAGGATATCAGAAAGTAATGTGGCAGAGACAGTAGCTGAAGGTGAGGACTATCAAAGTGACTTTTTCTTTGGGACTGAAGATAGTAGTATCGTTAAGGGGATGTTGTTCTCTGACAATCGGCGCATAATTTTATCAAAGGATAGTTTCTCAGGGAATGCTATCTCTGTTTTTTATCGTGTTGACACTAGCGGTTTGGAAGTGGGCGAGTGTTGTAGAGGAACGATAACCATCTGTAGTAGCCTTGGCGAATATCATGTTGCCATCGAGATAACGATTGGCGAACGTGAGGTTAAGACTTCGCAAGGAAGAGTACATGATTTAAGAGAATTTACGAATCTTGCAAAGGACAATTACAAAGAAGCATTTAGAATATATAGTAAGGACACCTTTAGGCAACTACTAAAAGGCGAAGAGACAAGCTACAAGGAACTTTATCGTGGACTTTCCAAGAATCCTGTGACGTATCAACACATGGAAGAATTTTTGATTGCGACAGGGCAAAAGGACGCGGTTGATATTACGATAGATAAAGCAGAAAAAGAATTCCTAAATATTGAAAGTTCAACAAAAGATACATTATTTATCAACAAGAACACGTGGGGACATTTACGCTTAGAGATAGAAGTTAAAGGCAATTTCTTAGCGACCGAGAAGAAGGTAGTGACGGCCGAGGATTTTATCGGTAGCGTCTATAGCTTAGAATATGTCATTTTACGCGAAAGACTTAAAGCAGGGCGGCACCACGGTGAGATTCGTATCAAAAGTGCTTACAAGACGCTGGTATACGAGATAACAGCATCATCAACTCGTGAGTATGTTGTTAGTAACAGTCGCTTTGAGAAGAGAGTTACATGGGATTTGGCACATGATTACCTAATGTTGTCAGTTAAGCACATAGAATATCGCACATGGAAGGATCAAACTCTAGCTAATCTTGAGAAACTTAAAGAGGCAGGGGCTTTAACCTTGATGCACCGTTTGTACGAAGCATATCTATATTATGCCGAGGATAACGCCCCTAAGACTTTAGATGCGATGAGCCTTCTAAAGGGTCAATTATTTACCAAAGATGAATACGAAGAAGAAGGACTTTACCTATATCTAGGCAAGCAAACAGGCTTAATCGGCAAAGAAGATATAGATGTTAGTCAAAGAATAGAGACACTATACAGGAAGAATCAGAACAGTTTCCTACTGTTGTGGTTGCTTTTGCATGTCAACGAAGAGTTCACCAACAACAAGACTAAGCAATTATACATGTTAGAGCGTCAATTCGAGATGGGATGCAACAGTCCATTCCTTTACCTAGAAGCAACGAAGATTATTATTACTGATGAAAGTTTGCTAAAGAAGCTATCACCATTTATGATATTGACGATTTCTTTTGCTCAAAGAGAGGACATGTTGACCGAAGAGATGGCTCACAAATTTGCCTATCTTTCAAGCCATGAAAAGAAATATAGTGCAAATCTTTATCGGATTTTAGAGGGATGCTACGAGCAATACCCCGACAAGGAAGTCCTAGAGGCGATATGTAAGCTAGTGATGCTAGGCAATCCACGAAAAAGTGAGTACTTCAAGTGGTACAAACGGGCGATTGAGCAAAATGTTCGAATCACTAGGTTGTATGAGTATTATGTTGAGACTTTTGACCGTAAGGAGCAGATACCACTGCCACGGGAAGTAAAGTTGTACTTTGCATACAACAACACTTTAGGCGACAACAAGAAGGCGTTCGTCTATGCTAACATCATCCGAAACAAGGAAAGTGACAAAGAAGTATATGCGAAGTATGTTGATATCATCAAAAGTTTCGCTGAGAAATCTTTGCGCGAACATAAGATGAACGAAGATTACGCCATCATCTATCAAGAACATTTGACGAATATCGAAGATAAAGAAACGGCGAAGTTAGCAGCACAGACGATATTCGCCCATCGTTTGTATTGCGGTGATGATAACATTAGGAATGTAATAGTGTGCCACGGCCCGCTTAAAGAAGAACAAAGATACCCTTGTATCAACAATGTTGCCTACATCGACATCTATACAGATGATGCTCAAATAATCTTTGAAGATGCACATCGCCAGCGTTTTGCGGCGACAGTAGATTACAACTTACAAAAGTTGTTTGACAACCAAAAAATTATCGAACAATGTATCTGGCAAGACGTTAAGGATGATGGGCTATTGCTTAATATCTGTGGCAGTAATCTAAAGTTTGCAGACGTTAATATCCGCAATCTCGGAGGATTCCAGCATATTGTAGAATCGCCAGGATTTACCGAAGATTATCGCCAAAATGCTCGCCAAAAGTTGCTTTATTATTATGATAAGCATGCTGGTGAACGAACTGTCAACGAATACCTAAGTAAGATAGATTACCGTGGTTTTTACAAAGTTAATCCAACCCTTCTAATCGATATCCTGATTCGCCGTGGATTCAATCATGAAGCATTTGAATTGGTTTGTGATAGAGGCTACGAGAAGGTTGAAGCGATGACAATGTTCAAGCTTTGCCGAGCGATGATTCTGGATACAGAATTCATTGAAAATGAAGAGTTGATTGATTTGGCTTATTATGTCTTGATTAATGATAAGTACGATTCAGTTATTCTGAGTTATTTGCAAGACAACTACATTGGCTCAGCTGAGGCGATGTTAAAGCTCTACGAGAGACTTAAAGGCTTTGACCTAGATACATATGCCATTGAAGAAGAAATATTGCTGTTAGCGATGTATAGCCGGGTATATCATGCAGGACTTTCTAGCGTACTAGAAAGCTATATGGAGCATCGTGGTAAGGAAAGTGTTATTAAGGCGTTCTTGGCATTTCTTTCGTATGGATATTTTATTGGCGATATTAGGATTGATAGATTCGTCTTTAGATGTTTGGAAGAGCAGTTTGAAGCGAAAGAGCAAGATGACATTATCACGTCTTTGGCATTGCTAAAGCGATATCGTTATTGTCATAAGCTAACAGAGGAGCAACAGGCAAATGCCGTGGCGATTTTGGAACTATGTCAGGAGCATAATCTAAGATTTGCACTGTTTGCGGATTTGCCAAAAGCAGTTACGAAGGCTTTCCAGATTGAAGATAAAGTCTTCGTTGAGGAGATTATTTCGCCGACGGCTGAGGTGGTCCTTTACTATTGTTTAGGGCGAGACAAAGAGCAACTAGAGTACACGAGAGAGCCTCTTAATACCAATTACCATGGGATTTTCACGAGGGAATTTTTATTATTCTATGGTGAACAACTAAGGTGGTACATGACGATACAAGATGGTGACATGGAGATAGAGACGCCACCACAGACGATTACGATGAACCGTTCAACACAAGATGTTGGCAGTAAATATCAAATGCTTAATCAAATGTTGGCGGATAGACGATTAGACCGTGACGAGATATTAGAAAAGACAATGGACCAATATCTTCGCCGCGAGCAATTAATCGAAGATACATTTACGTTAGTCGAATAGACCACGTATGATGAGGAGGCACACCATATGAATGAAGTCAGAAATATTATTGTGGGACTAGAAATGGGAGAAAAAACATCTCAAATCTGTTACTACGACCGAAATGAAAAGGAACCCGTTTCTTTGAACCTAACAGGGCAAAGTAGCGCTATTTTTCCGACGATGCTGAGTAAAAAGGTGGGCGAGGATAGGTATCATTTTGGGATAGAGGCAGAGTATTTTGGCNTCCACAAAAACGAAATACTAATCGACAATTTGTATGATATTTGCCGCCATCAAGCTAACGTANCTATTGATAACGAAGAAATAGCTCCAGCATTTTTACTGAAACGTTTCTTAGGTGGAGCTTTGAAGATACTAGGCGTAGCTGATACAAATCGCAATATTAAAGCGGTGATGATTACCGTGCCAAAGATTAGCAAGGCGCTGGTTGACAATGTTAAGCAAGCTGGAGAGTTATTGGGATTTGATAAGAGGCAATTATTCTTGCAGGACTATAACGAAAGTTTTTATTATCATACGATGTATCAAAAGCCAGAATTTAGGACTCGCAAGGTGGCACTTTTTACAGTTGAAAGTGAGATGGCGACCTTTAGCGAATTAGATATTAACCAAAAGACCAAACCAGCCTTGGCAGCAGTGAAAAAGGGTGGTCAGGTGAGGCTAAGTAATGATGCCGATGAGCGCGACGAAGCATTTTATGAGTTGGCGAAGAAGTCGTTTGGAGAGGATGCGTATTCAAGTGTCTTTATCATTGGGAGCGGCTTTGACAAAAGTTGGGCGGTTAGAAGTATACCGCTGCTATGCCGTCATCAAAGACCAGTGTTTTATGGCAACAACCTATATGCCAAGGGAGCCTGTTATGCGGCATTGGATAAAGTAGAAGAAAAGGCGTTAAAAGAATATTTATTCGCAGGGCCAGACCTTGTCAAGATGAATATCGGCATAAATTTAGTGATGTCGGGTATTCAGGCCTATTATTCGCTGATAGAAGCGGGAGTAAACTGGTATGAAGCAAGTGCTGAGTGTGAAGTACTACTAGACGACGTTGATGAACTAGTATTTACCACCAAACGAATGGATAGAAGTGAGAAGAACCGCTGCGTAATGTCTCTGCCGAACTTACCTAAGCGACCACCAAAGGCGACTAGGATTAAGATAAAGGTGGCATTTGAATCAGCGAACCGACTGAATATAGAAGCCCAAGATTTGGGTCTTGGCGAATTTTATCCAGCCAGTGGATTAAGCTGGCAGGAAACGATGATGTGTTAGGAAAGGAGCAAAAGCAATGGGAAGCTACATACTGTGTCAGCAAAAAAGAACAGAAGTGCCATTTTATTTGAAAAGTATCAGTACAAATATCTTTTCAATAGAAGAACTTTGCTTTTTTCTTTACAAAAACATTTATCTTTTAGATGAGACAATTATCAACGAAAAGCTATGCCAATGGATACGGGAGAACTTGGGACTTACGGAGTTAGGTAACAAACTTACCAAACAGCTAAGTGGAGGAGTTGATATTGAAGCCTTTATCTTGCCAATATTTAAGGAGATAAATTATCTAACGCATGAAGAATACAAAAGTCTTGGGATTAAGCTAGAGCAACTAGATGAACAGCCTTTGATAGTTAAAGAGAAGTTAAAGGGCGATTGTTTAGTGCGTTATGGTAAATATACTAATGGTATCAAAGTCTACAAAAGCATCTTGAGCCAAATTAAGGAAAGCAGCCTTGGCGGACAATTCGAAGGGACAGTGTACCACAACATGGGGTGTGCCTATGCAAGACTCTTCCAAATGGATGAGGCATTAGAGTGCCTTAAAAGGGGTTGTGAATTGCTACATACTAGGGCGGCGATTAAGAGTTACCTTGGCACCATCTACATCTCTAAAACACCGGTAGAATTTGAGCAAGAGGCAAACAGACTAGGGGTTGATGAGCAGACTAAGGCAGAAGTTCTAAGCGAGCTAAAGGAAAGTGAAAATGGTGAGATAAAGTCGCCAAACTACGAGGCATTTAAGCAAGCCAAAGAGAAAAGAGCCGTTGGCAATAGCGGTGAATACTACAAGACGATGGACTTGCTATTAGAGAAAATGACAAAGGAGTATCATAACAATACAGGCTTTTAACAAGGGGCATTGAAGGCGGTGGCAACCTTGACAGAGAATAGGTGGTATGATAGAATAAATCGTGTATTTTAGCATGGTAAAGTGTTAAATGAGAAGAAATCAACAACATATTTAAAAGAGGAGAGTATTATGAAGAAAAGGATATTGAGTATTTTGTTGGCGACAGCGATGACGACACTTATGTTGGCAGGTTGTGGACAGAAAACAGCAGAGGCTGAAAAGGAAGTAGAAAAAGCAGCTGATGAAATTGAAACGGCAGTAGATGATGCGGCAGAAGAATCTGCAGCACCAGAAGTTGAAGAAGCGGAACAAGAAGCAGCGGCGGATGAGGCGGCAGCAACTAAGCGTGACAAACTTATAGTAGGATTTGACGCTGAGTATCCACCATATGGTTTCATGGATGAAAGTGGTGAGTATACAGGATTTGATCTAGAGATGGCAGCAGCACTTTGCGAACTTAACGGTTGGGAATTAGTTAAGACACCAATCAACTGGGATTCAAAAGATATGGAACTTAATTCAGGAGCTATTGATTGTGTATGGAATGGATTCACTATCAATGGACGCGAAGACTTATATACATGGTCTATGCCATATGTAAACAATAGCCAAGTTATCCTAACATCAAAAGACTCAGGAATTACTGACTTTGATGGATTAGCAGGCAAGACAGTAGGCGTGCAAGCGGCTTCTGCAGCACTTGAGTTGTTACAAAATGAAGAAGGCCGAAAAGACTTAGCAGATACATTTGGCACACTACAAGAATTTCCAGATTACAACAGCGCTTTCGTAGAGTTGCAAGCGGGATCTGTTGATGCTATTGCAATGGATATCGGTGTAGCTCAATATCAAATCAACTCAAGAGACGAAGGATATGTTATACTAGAAGAAATCCTTAAAGCAGAGCAATACGGAGTTGGATTTAAATTGGGCAACGAAGAGTTATGCGAAGAGATTAATAAAGGACTTTTAGAATTGCTAGATAACGGAACGTTTGACGAACTAGCTAAAAAGTATGAAATAGAAGATATGGTTTGTCTAGGAGAGTAATAAGAATTTTGATGCCCCTAAGATTCTTGACGGAATCTTTGGGGTATTTGTAGGTGGAAGGAAAAGTAACGAGGGAGGAAGAATATGTCGTTTCAAGTAATGCTTGAACAACTGTCAAGTGGGATGATTAAGTCGGTTGGAATTTTTGTTTTGACGCTACTTTTTTCACTGCCACTTGGTCTTTTGATTTCTTTTGGGAGAATCTCAAAGAATAAAGTTGTAAGGCTGATTTTCAAAATTTATATTTCAATTATGAGAGGGACACCGCTTATGCTACAGCTACTTGTAGTTTACTTTGGACCTTTTTATTTGTTTGGTATGAACATTGGCGGAGCGTATCGCTTTATTGCAATTATCTTGGGATTTTCTTTAAATTATGCCGCATATTTTGCAGAAATCTACCGTTCAGGAATTGAATCAATGCCAGTCGGGCAATACGAGGCAGCGAAGGTTTTGGGTTACAGCAAGGGGCAGACTTTCTTCAAGATTATCTTGCCACAGGTTATGAAACGAATCTTGCCATCGATTACCAATGAAGTAATTACACTGGTTAAGGACACTTCTTTAGCCTTTGCGCTCGCATACAACGAGATGTTTAGTATAGCAAAGCAAATCGCATCGGCGCAGACGACATTTATGCCATTTGTAGTTGCTGCGATATTCTACTATCTATTTAACTTGATTGTAGCACTTGTGATGGAACAAATCGAAAACAAGATGAATTATTACCAATAGGAGAGGGGGATTCTTTTGAGCTTATTAGAAATGAAAAATATCAACAAAAAATTTGATGAATTAGAAGTTATTAAAGATATCTCATTGTCTGTCGAAGAAGGTGAAATACTTTCGATTATTGGTCCTTCTGGTTCGGGTAAGTCAACATTACTTAGATGTGCGACGATGCTTGAAGGGATAAATATTGGTGAGATTACTTATCTAGGTGAAAAGGCTGTAGAGATGAAGGAGGGCATACCGACATATGTAGTAGGCGAGCAGATGAAGAAAATCCATTCGTATTTTGGGTTAGTATTTCAAAATTTTAATTTGTTTCCACATTATTCGGTAATGAAGAATATCACTGACGCCCCGATTCATATTCAAAAACGTGACAAAGAAGAAGTTTATGCTGAAGCTAGAGCATTACTAGCGAAGATGGGATTAGCTGATAAGGAAGAGGCTTACCCGTGTCAATTATCGGGAGGACAATGTCAACGCGTGGCTATTGCCAGAGCATTGGCGCTCAATCCCAAAATACTATTTTTTGATGAGCCGACCTCGGCGCTTGACCCAGAATTAACGGGTGAAGTATTAAAGGTTATCAAGTCGTTAGCCGACCTTGATATCACGATGGTGATAGTGACGCATGAGATGGCTTTCGCAAGAGATATCTCGGACCGCATTATCTTTATGGACAAAGGAGTAGTAGCACTTGAGGGAACGCCAGAAGAGGTATTTTCGTCTGACCACGAAAGGATGAATGAGTTTTTAGGCAAATTCAAGCAGGCTTGATTAAGTTCAAGCCTGTTTTTATTCGACGAGAAATCAATTTTGTTGCGCCATGCGACTTGCTTTTGTGGGGGCGTTAAGATATAATACAAACGTAAAAATGATGACAAAACAATCTAGGAGGAGAGGTGCCGAACTTATGAAAAAAATGGAACAGTTATACGAAGGAAAAGCTAAGAAAGTATTTTTGACAGATGATGAAAACGTTGTAATCGTAGACTATAAAGATGATGCAACGGCATTCAACGGCGAGAAAAAAGGAAGTATTAGTGGCAAGGGTGTTGTCAACAATCGCATGACTAATCATGTTTTTAAGATGATGGAAAAAGAGGGTGTACCAACTCATTACGTAGAAGAATTAAGTGATCGTGAAACAGCAGTTAAGAAAGTTTCGATTATTCCACTTGAAGTAATCGTTCGTAACGTGGCAGCAGGAAGTTTTTCAAAGCGCATGGGTGTAGAAGAAGGAACAGAGCTTCGTTGTCCAATTCTTGAGTTTAGCTACAAGGATGATGACCTAGGCGACCCATTTATCAACGATGATTACGCTTTAGCGCTTGACCTAGCAACACAAGAAGAAATTGATACATTAAAAGCATATACGCGTAAAATTAATGAAATCCTTATCGCATATTTCTTGAAAGCAGGGATGAAGTTAATCGATTTTAAAATTGAATTTGGTAAGACAGCAGACGGGCAAATTATCTTGGCGGATGAGATTTCACCTGATACATGTCGTCTATGGGATGTTGAGACAAATGAAAAGTTAGATAAAGACCGTTTTAGAAGAGATATGGGTAATGTTGAAGAAGCATATGACGAAGTATTTAAACGCCTTGGGCTAATCTAGGATTAGGACATAGCGATAATTACTAAGGAAGGATGACGCTAGATGAATACTAGATACAAAAGTCCATTGTCACAACGCTATGCCAGCAAGGAGATGCAATATATATTTTCGCCAGACATGAAGTTTAGAACATGGCGCAAATTATGGATTGCTCTTGCTGAGACAGAAAAAGAGTTGGGATTAAAGATAAGCAAAGAGCAGATAGAAGAGCTAAAGGAATACGCTGAGGACATCAATTACGATGTAGCAGAAGCACAAGAAAAGAAAGTTCGTCACGATGTTATGGCCCACGTCCATGCATATGGAGTACAGTGCAAAAAGGCGAAGGGAATCATCCATCTAGGAGCAACTTCTTGTTATGTTGGCGACAACACAGATGTCATTGTGATGACAGAAGCGCTCAAGCTGATTAAAAAGAAATTGGTGAATGTAATCGCTAAGTTGGCAAGTTTTGCTGATGAGTATAAAGCGTTACCAACACTGGGATTCACCCATTTTCAACCAGCACAGCCAACAACAGTTGGCAAGCGAGCGACTTTGTGGATGCAGGAATTCTTGTTAGATTTAGAAGATGTTGACTATGTCTTAGGTGGGATGAAGTTATTGGGTTCTAAAGGAACGACAGGCACTCAAGCTAGTTTCTTAGAATTATTTGATGGCGACCACGAGACGATTGATAAAATCGACCCAATGATAGCAAAGAAGATGGGCTTTGATGAATGTTATCCTGTCTCAGGGCAGACGTATTCACGAAAGATAGATACCAAGGTGATGTATGTCTTGGCGCAGATAGCAGCAAGTGCGCACAAGTTCTCTAACGATATTCGCTTGCTACAACATCTAAAGGAAGTGGAAGAACCTTTTGAGAAGAGTCAAATAGGTTCATCGGCGATGGCGTATAAGCGTAATCCGATGCGAAGTGAAAGAATTGCTTCGTTGGCACGATTTACTATTAGTGATTCACTCAATCCTATCTTGACATCGGCGACGCAGTGGTTTGAAAGAACCCTTGATGACTCGGCTAATAAACGCCTGAGTATTCCGGAAGGATTTCTAAGTGTTGATGGGATTTTGGATTTATGCTTGAATGTTGTGGATGGATTGGTGGTTTATCCTAAGGTAATCGAGAAGCGATTATTAGCAGAACTACCTTTTATGGCAACCGAGAATATTATGATGGATGCAGTTAAAGCTGGTGGAGACCGCCAGGAATTGCATGAAAGAATCCGTGAATTGTCGATGGAAGCAGGACGGACGGTTAAAGAAGAAGGAAAAGACAACAACTTGCTAGAACTAATCGCCGCTGACCCAGCTTTTAATATGACCCTTGAAGACTTACAAGCATCGATGGACCCAAGCAAATATACGGGACGAGCAAAAGAGCAAGTCGAATCGTTCTTAGCAGGAACAGTTAAGGAAGTACTACAAAAAAACAAGGACCTATTAGGAATGACCGCAGAGATTAACGTATAGAAAAAAAAGACATCTTTTACGAATTATTATAACATTCGTGAAAGATGTCTTATTTTTCGTCTTCGTCCTCGCTAGGAGCAGGAGGTNCATCTGTCTTTTGGCTGTTCTTTACATGTTTAAAGACTAGTTGATAGCAATATAACAGAACTGGTATGACNAGGGTTGCTAGAATGGAAGCCTTGAACCAATCATCTGAGGCAGGGCTATTCATCATGGCGAAAATAAAAGTTGCTGCATACATGGCGAGCAGTAAAACTACGCCAGCAAGTGCTAGAATACGTTTCATAATATTTCTCCCTTCACTATACCGATAATTTATCATAGTTTGTGAATGAATGCAACAAAAGGAGAAGATTTTAAAAAAGTGTGAATTTTTCAAAATTGTATACGGCTGGGGGGAAAAATATGGTATAATTGCGGATGTAGTGCATTTGTTAAACAATAGTATATTTTAATATATAGGACGGAGTATATTTGTTAAACAATAGTGCATTTTAATATATAACAGGAGTAAGGGGAATGACTAACGCACCTAAGAACAACAAAAAAAAGGCGGACATGGATATCTCGTCGGTGATGGATAAGATTGTTGAGGATACCATCGGAGACATTGAAGTAGTTGCGCCGACACCGATTAAGAAGCAAAAGAAAAAGAGAGCAAATAAAAAGGCAAATCTGGAAAACAAGCTTCCCAATAAAAAAACGGTAATAGAAAAAGAAAAAAAGGCCGATGATAAGGCATCTAATAAAGTTGTACAACCCAAAAAAGAGGTAGAGCTTTTCTTTCCTGCGAAGAAAAATATAGCACCAAAGGTGCAGCAAGCGAAACCAAAGAAGCAAACACAACCTAAGAAGCAGGCACAACCTAAGAAGCAGACACAACCAAAGAAGCAAGTTCAACCCAATGGACAAATGCAACCCAAACAACAGCCACCGCAGCTAGTTAAACCACAGCCACAAGCTCAAGTGACATCACCAGTAGAAGAGAAGAAAGAAAGAAGTATTCTTAAAACTGCCTTGATTTCACTAGCCGTTTTAGCGTTGTTGGGAATAGCTGGAGTTTACGGATATTTTACGTATTATTATCACGACAAATTTATTCCTGGCACGATTATCAATCAAAGTGATTGTCATGAAATTAGTGCTAAGGAAGCAGAAGATAGAATTCGCCAAAGAGTGGAAGATTATTCGATGGAGATTAGTTTCCGTGGTGGCAAGCAGGAGACTATTTTAGGCGAAGACATCAATTATGCTTTTGTGTCAGATGGTAGCATTGAGAGGATTTTAAAAGAACAGAACAACTTTGCTTGGTTTATGGGATATTTTAAGGAATACGAGCATGATATTCCTGAGAGCATTACCTTTGATGATGACAAATTAAAAGCACAATACTATGCCTTAGCGAGCATCAAAAAGGACAATCAAGTAAAGCCTGAAGATGCATATGTTTATTACCAAAATAAAAACTTTGAGATAATTCCCGANGTAGAGGGNGATTTGATAAACGATAAGATNCTNTACCAAGCAGTATCAGACGCTATTCACACTAGNGCAAGGACTTGCTCGGCAGAAGAGATTGAAGCATATGAGGAACCGAAAGTGCGAAGTGATGATGCNGCNCTAGCAAGAGAGCTGATGGAACTTAACACTTTGGTGAATGCNAGCATCTTATACAAACTCCCGACAGGCGACTCGGTCTTAGACGGTAACATGCTTAGAACATGGTTATTAAAAGATGGAAACGGTCACTACGTTAAGAGCGAAGAGGCTTTTGATATGCATATTAAGGCCTATGTTGAGAGAATGGCGGAAGAGGTCGATACGGTTGGCAAGGAACGTGAGTTTAAGATGACTGGCGGTCAAACGACAATTATTCCAGGTGGTAAGTATGGCTGGGAGATAAACCAGGCAGAAGAGATAGCTGAATTAAAGAAGAATCTCGAAGCAAACGATAAATTAGAGCGAGAGCCTGTATATAGCAGCAGAGAATTATCAACAGAGAATAACGGTTTTGGAGATACTTATATCGAAGTAAACTTGAACTTGCAACATCTATATGTATACCAAAAGGGACGCTTGGTGTTGGAAGCGGACTTCGTGTCGGGGCGGATGACCAGCAAACGTTGGACACCACCGGGGATATTTACTTTAAGCTTCAAGCAGAAGGGAAAAGTACTAAGAGGACCAATGCAAGCAAACGGATCTTACGAGTGGGAGTCGCCAGTTACTTACTGGATGCCATTTAATAGAGGAATTGGATTCCATGATGCCTCATGGCGAAGTTCTTATGGCGGGACTATCTACAAGTACAGCGGTTCGCATGGATGTATTAACATGCAGTATAAGAAGGCAAAAGCATTGTTTGAAATAATCGACAAAGATATGCCAATCATCTGTTTCTACCCAGATGGGTATAGTGTACGAAAAGGTTAAGAAAAGGTTGTCACAACTGTCAATAAAGCAGTCGTGACAACCTCTTTTTGTATTATCGTTAAAATAGCTTGGTCAAATCGCTCAAGTCATTGATGCTATAATCGAAACCTTCTGGTTGACCGAAGCCATACGCTGCGTGAACGAAGGGAATACCAGCAGCCGTAGCAGCTTTGTAATCGCCATTAGTATCACCGACATAGATGGCAGAGGATAGTTGGTTTCGAGAGATTATCTTGCTAATGTTATAGGCTTTAGCTTCACCAGTGTCACCAGGGCACAAGTGATCTTTGAAATATTTACCCAAATTAGTAACTTTTAGAAAAATTTCAATGTAGCCAGCAAGACAATTACTAACTACGAAAAGCGAGTATTTGGAAGCGAGGTATTGTAAAGTAGTCTCGGCATTGGGGTAAGGAGCNTCACTATCGCATAACAGCAATTCATAATGTCGCTTACAGCATCTATCGATTAGCTTCAAGCGTTCCTCNACGCTTAAAGTGGGNAATAGTGCAACGGCAATATCGGGAAGTGTTTGCCCGAAAAGAGATTGCAACAAAGGAGCAGTGATATAAGGCTTGGTCATGTTGTGTTCGCGAATTGCGTCATTCCATGCCTCGGCGGCCTTTATAGTAGAATCCCAAAGTGTTCCATCCAAATCAAAAATAATACTGTCCATATCTTCAAACCTCCGTATTTGTGCCTACCTGCTCATTTTATCCATAATTGTTTTAAAAGGCAATCTTTATTTTAGCTTTTTTAGTATTGGTTGCCGTGTTATACTATAGTCGTCAATACTATATCAGGCACAGATGAATTCTAGGACTTTAAGGAGGAACTATGAAGTTAATAACATTTGCGGTGCCTTGCTACAATTCGCAAGATTATATGAGGAAATGTATCGAATCGTTATTACCTGGTGGTGAAGATGTTGAGATAATTATCATCAACGACGGTTCTTCGGATAAGACGGCAGATATTGCCGATGAATACGCCGAGAAATATCCCAGTATCGTAAGAGTCGTACACCAAGAAAACGGTGGGCATGGTGAGGCAGTAAACACTGGACTTGCACGGGCAACGGGATTATATTATAAAGTTGTCGATAGTGATGATTGGGTTAATCAAGAAGCGTATAGGAAGATTATGCAAGTAATCGGTCAATGCGTCCGCGGACCACAGACACTAGATATGCTAGTGAGTAACTACGTCTATGAGAAAGTAGGGGTGGAGAAAAAGCGGGTCATGCGTTATGTTCATGCCCTACCTCAGAAAAAAATCTTTGGTTGGGAGGATGTTAAACCGCTAGGACGAAGCCACTATATTCTGATGCATTCTTTGATATATCGAACGGAGCTTTTAAGAGAAAGTGGACTCAAGCTGCCAGCGCATACATTCTATGTTGACAATTTGGTAGCATTTGTACCATTTGCTTATGTCAAGAATATCTATTATCTGGATGTTAATTTCTATCGATATTATATCGGCCGTGAAGACCAATCAGTCAACGAGGCAGTTATGGTTAAGCGTGTTGATCAGCAGATTAAAGTAAACAAGTTAATGATTGATTGGATGGTACAGCAAAAGACGCTAAATAAAAACTTACGAAAATATATGATGAATATGCTATCGATGATTCTGACGGTGTCATCAATTATCTTGATTCGTTCAGGAACTAGCGAAAATCTTGAAAAGAAAAAGCAACTTTGGGAATATCTCAAAAGAGCGGATAAGAAGATTTATCTTACCCTAAAGTATAGCTTGCTTGGAAGAGTGATGAATTTGCCAGGCAAAGGCGGACGCCAAGTATCGGTGGCAGCATATAAGATTGTGCAACGGATTTATGGATTTAATTAAATGAATATAAAGAAATAATGATAAATAGAAGGAGGCATAAGGCAAGCGATGATAAGGACAACAGAACTAAAAGAAAAACTACAAAAAGGTGATTACGATGCGAAGATAAAAGATATTTACATCGATGGTGAGGCGGTAGAGTATCAACGCAATCGTTATATCGAAGCTATAGGCGAATATGAGAAACTTTTTGGTGAAGGCGAAGTAACGATTTACAGCGCGCCAGGCAGAAGTGAGATAGGTGGGAACCACACCGACCACCAACATGGTATGGTTCTAGCGACGTCAGTTAATCTTGATACGATTGCGATTGTGGGTAAGGATGACAATGACGAAATCGAAGTTGTTTCAAAGGGGCATAAGGCGATTAAGATGTTGGCAACTGATCTAGAAAAAAGGGAATCAGAAAGTGGCGATGCAGTGGCATTGATTAGAGGCATTGTCAAAAAGATGAAAGAAAATGGCTATCAAGTTGGTGGCTTTAAGGCGTATACCACAAGTGATGTTATTGCCGCAGCAGGTTTATCATCATCAGCTTGCTTTGAGACATTAATCGGCACGATTGTTTCGGGAATGTATAACGACATGAAGATAAGTATGCAAGAAATTGCTCAAATCGGTCAGTATGCTGAAAATGTTTATTTTGACAAGCCAAGCGGATTAATGGACCAGATGGCGTGTGCTGTTGGTGGATTAATACATATTGATTTTGCTGACCCGAAAAATCCGATAGTCAACAAAGTCGAAACGGAATTCGAAAAGTATGAGTATAATCTTTGTGTTGTAGATACTAAGGGTTCACATGCGGACTTAACTCCCGACTATGCGGCGATACCTGCTGAGATGAAAGCAGTAGCGGCTTACTTTGGGAAATCATTTTTGCGAGAAGTAAACGAAGAAGAATTCTATCAAAATATTGCGGCAGTTAGAGAAGCAACTAGCGATAGAAGTGTTCTTAGAGCGTTGCACTTCTTTGAAGAAGAGAAGGTAGTAATGAGAGAAGTAGAAGCGTTAAATAGTGAGAACTTCACGGAATTCTTACGATTGATTACGCAATCAGGCAATTCCTCTTATCGCTATTTGCAAAATATTTACTCTAGTCGTGATGTTGATAGCCAAGCAGTGGCTGTGGCACTAGCGACAAGCGAAGTTATTTTAAAAGACCAAGGTGTGTGTCGTGTTCATGGTGGAGGTTTTGCCGGTACGATACAGGCATTTGTTAAAAGTGATTTTGTGAAGGAATACAAAGCACAAATTGAGAAGGTCTTTGGCGAAGGCTCTTGCTATATTTTAAACATCAGAAAGTATGGCGGAATTCAAGTGATTGCATAAGGGGGAAATATTAGGATGACGTACGGATTAACTAAGGATGGGCGCGAAACTAAACTTTATGAATTGACGAATAAAAATGGTGCCAAAGTCGTAATTAGTGATTTGGGTGGTATTATTACTAATCTTTGGGTGCCTGATAAGGAAGGGGTTCAAAGAGATGTCGTGCTGGCGTGTGCAAATGCTAGTGACTATGAAGATAGCAGTGCCTTTATGGGGGCGTTGATTGGACGATTTGCTAATCGTATTGCGAAAGGTCAATTTAGTCTAAATGGAACAGATTATCAGTTGGCAATAAACAACGGAGTAAACCATCTACATGGTGGTGAAGTTGGTTTTGATAAGTATATTTGGCAAGCCAAACAAGAAGGGGATAAGCTAACCTTGACGATGGAAAGCCCAGATATGGATGAGCAATATCCAGGTAACATTAAAGTGGAAGTTATCTATACCTTTGATGATGAAAACTGCTTAACGATTGACTACAGTGCGACATCAGATAAGGATACTATTTGTAATCTGACGAATCATGTATACTTTAATCTTGAGGGGCATGATAGTGGTGATATCAAAGAGCATATGCTGAGACTAAATGCTTCTAACTTTACACCGACAGATGATGGCAGTATCCCAACAGGAGAGATTGCCAGTGTTGAGGCAACACCATTTGATTTTAGGCAAACCAAAGCTATCGGTCAAGATATCGCAACAAAATGCCAGCAAATAGAGTGGGCAAATGGTTTTGACCATAATTTCGTCTTAGATAAAGAAGGTCAGGAGTTGTCAGTGGCGGCCGAGGTTTATAGTCCTATAAGCGGCATCACGATGACTTGTGAAACTACCCAACCAGGGGTTCAGTTTTACACCGGTAACTTTATCGGTGCAGACACAAAAGGCAAAGATGATGCGACTTATCAAAAGCGTAGCGGTTTTTGCTTAGAAACACAAAATTTTCCTGATGCAATAAATCATGAAAACTTTCCTACAGCAGTGTTAAAAGCAGGGGAGATATATAAAGAAAGTACAAAATACCGTTTTGGAATCGTGTAAAGACGTTGGCGATAGGCATGGAGGGAATACCAATGGGAGAAATGCAAAAAGCAGTAACTATGGCAGAAGAATTTGGCTTTTCACATGTGGGCGAATTAGCATGTGAAACAATTAAGCTATTACCAGACGTTCGTTCAATGTGCGCGTCAGGACAGTGTGCAATATACGGCAAAAGCTGGGCCTGTCCACCAGCATGTGGAACATTAGAAGAATGTGGCGAACGGATAAAAAAATTCAAAAGAGGAATCATTGTTCAAACGACAGGCGAGCTTGAGGATGCCTTGGATGGAGAGACGATGATGGAGGCAGAAGCCGAGCATAAAGAAAAATTCGTGAAGTTTCGTGAGATTTTGGGTAAACAATACCCTCAGATGTTGGCACTTGGAGCAGGAACTTGTCGCCAATGCAAAGAGTGCACTTACCCAGATGCACCTTGTTGTGCTCCAGAGCGAGCGATGTCTTCGATGGAAGCATACGGTATGTTAGTAACTCAAGTATGCCAAGACAACGGTTTGCCGTATTATTACGGCGATTTGACTATCACCTACACAAGTTGTTACCTTTTGGAATAGGGGAATAAAGATGAAAGAGATAAAACAGACGGCTATTGTCGGAATGGGTGCGCTAGGCTTGCTATTTGGTAATCAAATTGCCGAGACGATAGGAGCCGACAAAGTTTACTTCGTGGCTGATGATGCACGAGTTAAACGTTATGAAGGTACTAAGTTCACGATTAATGGTGAAGAGAAGAATTTTATTATCAAATCTAAAAACGATGCTACGCCAGTTGACCTGGTGATTGTGGCAACTAAGTACAATCATCTGAGGGAAGCCATAGACATTATCAAAAAGTGTGTGGGCAAGGATACGATTATTATTTCTATCCTAAACGGTATTAGTAGCGAGGAGAGTATCGCCGCACGGTATGGCTGGGACAAGGTTGTACATTGTGTAGCGCAAGGTATGGATGCCGTCAAAGTTGGTGGTGACTTAACCTATATGAAACCAGGTGAATTGCGGATTGGCAAGGCAAGGGCGGAGCAAGAAGAAAACCTTAAAGCAGTAATTAACTTTTTTGAAAAAGCGAAAGTGCCATACACTTTTGATGAAGATATTCTCTATCGAATGTGGGGGAAATTCATGCTTAATGTGGGGATAAACCAGACGTGCATGGTATATGAAACTACATACCAAGGAGCGATAGAAGGTGAAGCGGCATTTAAGACGATGACTGAGGCTATGCAAGAAGCTATGGCAGTTGGTGATGCCGAGGGCATTCATCTGACAAAGCAAGACATTGATGATTATGTGGCGTTAATCAAAACGCTAAACCCAGATGCGATGCCATCGATGCGACAAGATGGAATGGCACAGCGACCGTCAGAAGTAGAGATGTTTGCGGGAAAGATTATCGAACTAGGAAAGAAGCACCAAATCGATGTACCAACCAACGAGTGGTTATATAAACGAATTAAAGAAATGGAAGCGAAGTACTAATTTAGTCTTCGCTTCCATTATTTGGTTCTGGTAGATATATATGAACTAGTTCAATTCTATTATTGGAGAGTTTATCTATTACCAAACGAATATCATTGGCTACCAAGATGGCTTCGTTTTCAGCAGGAATACGGTCAAGTTGCTCGATAATATATCCGCCGATGGAATCATATTCATCCGACTGCAAATCAAGACCTATCTCTTCGTTGATATCATCTAGTTTGGCTGAACCAAGGACGACATATTCACGGTTTGGAATGATGGAAGTAATAACTTTTTCGTCTTCTTCGTCATCATACTCATCACGAATATCACCAACGATTTCTTCGAGCATATCCTCCATCGTAATTAGGCCAGCAGTAGCGCCGTACTCATCAAGGACGATAGCAAAGTTAATCGATTGGTCACGCATCTCAATAAATAGTGCCGAAGAGTTCTTATGCTCGTAGGTAAAGTAAGGCTCGCGTAAGAACGGCTTAATCGAAAAGTCACCTTTGTTGTCATAGAACAATAAGTCCTTAACGTTGATTGTACCGATAACTTCATCAGTGCTATCTTGATAGACAGGGTAACGGGTAAACGTATTTTCTTTGAAAATCGCAACAAGTTCCTCATAAGTAACATCAATACTGATAAAAATCATATCAATGCGAGGAATCATGATGTCTTTTGCCTGAGAATCACTAAAATCAAAGACATTGTGAATCATCTGCTTTTCTTCTTGCTCAATAACACCTTCCTCGTGACTCTCGTCGACGATAGTTCGTAGCTCGTCCTCTGTTATCGGAGAGGTGCGTTTTCGTGGATTTAACCCGAAAAGTTTCAAAATTGAATGACCTAATTTACTGAAAAAATTTGAAAATTTGTGCCTGGCATCACTTGAATCCAAGTAGTGTCAACTCCTTTTTATATGGCAAACGCCCTTATTTAGTACAAAGTACTATTACTAAAAAAATATACATGATTTTCGTTGAAATTGCAAGAAGAGTTATGCTATACTATTAGAAGAAAAGAAGTGTAGAGATGAACATCTTTACTTATTATATATATTAGGAGATTACCATGGGTGAATTAAATAGAAGAAATGATACTATAAGACGCAGCAAAGTGAGGGTTTTAAGCCTTGTTTTGGCTGTTGTTTTTGTTTTATCGCAAGCAATTTTCATTAGCGAAGTTGATGCGGCAAGTAAAGTATATATGGACAAAAAGGCAGGGAGTAACAGCAATTCTGGCGAAAGCCCAGAAGCGGCGGTTAAGACCTTAGGTAGGGCTCGTAAGCTAGTAGATGCTGACGGAGTGATATATGTTAAAAGAGGCGGCGAATGGAAAGAAGTAAGCGCTGAAGAAGTTGACAAGATGCTTGATGATAAAGCAAAAGTGTCACCAACACCGACTCCAGAAGCGAACGGCGAAAGTAAACCAACAGAAGGCAAAAAGCCAGTGGCAAAGGAAGAAGCCAAAGTGACGAAAGAGCCTACTAAGGAAGTTTCAAAAACAGAGGTTACAGAGGCACCAAAGGCAGAAGTCACCGAGGGGCCAAAGGCAGAAGTTACTGAAGAACCAAAGGCGGAAGTTACGGATACACCGGCGAATGAAGCAGAAGTTATCGAGATGCCAGAGACGGAAGTGACTAACGAGATGGAGCCATCAAAGGAGAGTGTCAAAGAGCCAAGTATCGCTCCAGAAGAGGAAGTAGAGACAGAAGTACAAGAAGTGCAAGAACCTGCACAAGATACGAAGGAAGAGACACCTAAGTCGACTGGCGAAGCAGAAGTTACCGAGGAACCAGAGGTAACTATTGATATAGCAGAAGTAGAAGAATGGGTTTTGACACTTGAAGACAAGAAAGACGAAGAAATAGTTGATGAGCTAACTAAGATACTCGAACAGATAACATTTATGATTGAGACTGAGTTAGATAAGAATAATGTAATAGGCGCAACTAAGGCATATGAGTCGTTAGATGCAGCAGCTAAAGCTAATCTATCAGAGACATCATACAAGCGTCTAAGAGCAGCACAGATAGTAGTTGGGACAGCGAACAAGATGAGCAACGGACTTCGTGTCGATGGCGACCTACCATGGTACGTTGAGTTTAGAGCAGTTGCCAATAGTGCAGGTAATGGAACATTTGACTTGGGAGATTTGATAGGGTCATATGATATGGTATTGTGGAATACCTTGACTGATGAAGCGTATAAGATAGACGGCTCAGTGACGGTTACAGTACCAGTTGATAATCCTTTAAAGTACACTAACCTTTCGGTTATTCATTACTTTAAAGATGGCAACTTTGAAGTATTGACACCAACCATAGTGCCAGGAGAGAACGCTATTTCATTTACGACAACTTCGTTTAGTCCTTACCAGCTAGTGGGAAGTACGACAGACACACTGGACAAAAACGAGAAAAGTGCTAGAGGTAGTGAAAGTAGCTCGGGAGGTACAACTAAAGAATCGGAAGCTAGCAAAAGTAGCCAAGGTTCATCAACTAATAAAAGTACTAACTCATCAACTGGTAATAGCAGCAACTCATCTAGTGGCAAGAGCGGTGGTTCGGTGACTAGAAGTGGCGGTGCAAGAACAGGCGATGATACCAATATTTTGATGATGGGAATGGGGCTTGCATCTGCGGTCGTAATCATCGGGATGGTATATGTTAAAAAGAAAAAAGTGAGTAAAGGTAACTAGTATGTAAAGTGACTTTATTAACGAAAATAGATTATTAAAAAAGAACGCTTAGGCGTTCTTTTTTGTGTTAATCATCAAATTTTACTATATCATTTGGACGGCAATTCAAGATATTGCAAAGTCGCTTTACAGTAAGCATAGTAATATTTCGATTTATGCGTAACGAATGTAGTAGATGGTTATCTGCATTGTAAGTGTTGCTTCTTTTTGGCAAAACAAAAACATAGGATAGGTGGGAAGGTATTCTCCCTTGTGTATTGCATAAAAATCCTTGTTTTGGTATAATAATGGAAAAGATTGACCTTAGGAGGTTTAACATGGCAGATAACAGTAAAGGTATCAACAGAGATACATATACGATTTCCGGGGACGATGCTGTCGGGATGGTTCAAATCGCTGATGAGGTAGTGGCTATTATCGCTGGTCTAGCGGCAACTGATGTTGAAGGAGTTGCTTCGATGGCAGGGAATATTACCAACGAATTAGTTGGGAAGTTAGGCATGAAAAATTTGTCTAAAGGCGTTAAGGTAGAAGTTACCGAAGGAGTTGTTAGTGTGACTTTAAGCCTAAATCTCAAGTATGGTTATGCAATACCAAAGGTTAGCGAAAAGGTCCAAGAGAAAGTTAAGATGTCCATAGAAAATATGACTGGGATGGCTGTTTCAGATGTGAATATAGAAATTGCAGGCGTGAACCTTGAAAATACAAAGTAATTAAGAAACTACTCAGGGGGTCTGTGGCAACAGGCCCTCTTTTGTTATATTATGGGGGAAAGAAGATGAGTAGAAGAAAACTAAGAGAGAATATATTTAAACTATTATTTTTAAGTGAATTTAATAGTGAAGAAGAGATGCCAAAGCAACTAGCTCTATTTTTTGAATCAATCGATAAACTATCGACTTTGGACCAACAATATATGCAGGACAAATACGCATTGGTCAAGGAGCATTTAGAGGCGATAGACGAGATTATTAGTGAATCCTCAAGCGGTTGGAAAACTAGCCGTATGAGTAAGGTGGACTTGGCGATTCTACGCCTTGCCATCTATGAGGTTAAGTTTGACGATGACATTCCGCCATCAGCTGCCATCAACGAGGCAGTGGAGTTGGCAAAGCGTTTTGGTGGTGAAGAATCATCAACTTTCGTCAATGGTGTTTTGGGAGCCGTAGCATAGGAGCAACCATGAAGACAAGTGTGTATTCAGTAAAGCAAGTTAATACATATATCAAGCAGATGTTTACCCAGGATATGTTGCTGAATAATGTCCACATCAAGGGTGAGATTAGTAACTGCAAGTATCATACATCAGGGCATATTTATTTTTCCCTAAAAGACGAAGCGAGTGCAATCTCGTGTGTCATGTTTGCTGGTCATCGTAAAGGCTTAGCATTTGCGATGAAAGATGGCGACAAGGTAGTCGTGGGTGGCAATGTCAATGTGTATGAACGTGATGGTAAATACCAAGTTTACGCCAATGAGATAACTCTAGAAGGTTCGGGCGTTTTATACGAGCGTTACTTGCGATTAAAAAAAGAACTAGAAGAGATGGGGATGTTCTCATCTGATTATAAACAACCAATACCGCATTACATCAAAAGTCTTGGAGTGGTAACAGCGAAGACAGGTGCGGCTATTTGCGACATTCAAAATGTAGTCAAACGTCGTAACCCTTATCTGCAGATTGTCTTGTACCCAGCGTTGGTTCAAGGTGATGGAGCGGCTAAGAGCATCGCAAAAGGTATCGAGATGCTAGACGAGGCAGGTGTAGACGTAATCATTGTAGGGAGAGGTGGCGGTTCGATAGAAGACCTTTGGGCATTCAACGAAGAAGTCGTTGCTAGAGCCATCTTCGATTGTAAGACACCAGTCATTTCGGCAGTAGGCCATGAGACGGATTTCACGATAGCAGATTTTGTGGCAGATTTACGAGCACCAACGCCATCGGCAGCGGCAGAACTGGCAACCGATGATTATATGGGGGTGCAGACGCAGGTCCTCGAAATCCAAAGACGGATGAACCAAGCGTTGACGGAGAGGGTAAGGCATAGCCGATATCGCCAAGAGAATCTGAGCGCGAAGTTGGGATATTTAAGTCCAGAGAACAAAATCCGCGAAAAGCGACAATATTTAATCGATGCCGAGGAACGCATCAACAGCCAGATACAGCACAGATTCGTGACGACCAAGCATCGACTAGCAATATATATTGAGCGACTAAAGGGGCTATCGCCACTTGAAAAGTTAAACAAAGGATTTGCTTATGTTGAGGATAAAGATGGCAAGGCAATCAAAAGTCAAGAACAGGTAAAAGAACACGACAAACTTTTGATTCATCTAAAAGATGGTAAGGTAGTGGCCGAAGCTGTTCAAATAGAAAAAACCAAGGAGGGCTAAGAAGATGAGTGACGACAATGGCAAGGCAGTAGAAACATTAGAAGAATCATTTTCCAAATTAAATGGAATTGTTGAAAAGCTAGAGCAAGATGACCTCTCATTAGAGGAATCCTTTAAGGTTTATCAAGAGGGAATGCAACTATTAAAGACATGTAACGACAAAATAGATACTGTTGAGAAGAAGATGATGCAGCTTAATGCAAATGGTGAGATAAGTGAACTTTGAAAAAGAATTAGTAAAGCGAACTAAAGAAGTAGAGGCAATCATATATAAGTTTTTGCCAAAAGAAGAAGGTCCAGCCAAGAAATTGGTGGAGGCGATGAATTATAGTATCAAAGTGGGCGGCAAGAGGTTAAGACCACTGTTGATGCGAGAAACATATCAGATGTTTGGTGGCGAAGAGGAAAAGGCGGCGCCATTTATGGCGGCGATTGAGATGATTCATACTCATTCATTGGTGCATGATGATTTGCCCGCGCTTGACAATGATAGGCTTAGAAGAGGCGAGGCGACTACGCATGTTGCCTATGGCGAAGCGGAGGCAATCTTAGCAGGAGATGCACTATTAAACTATGGGTATGAGACAGCTTGGAAGTCGTTTCATAGTGACCTTGACGTTCTCAAAATCAAGCGTGCGCTTGAAATCCTATTACACAAGACAGGGATTCATGGGATGCTTGGCGGTCAAGGGGTTGATGTGATGAATGATGGCAAAACCATCTCGCAAGATACGCTTGACTTTATTTACCAGAACAAAACAGCAGCTTTGATTGAAAGTTCGCTGATGATTGGCGCTGTCTTAGCAGGAGCGGCACCAGAAGATGTCAAGATAATGGAACAGTTAGGATTTTATATTGGGATGGCATTTCAGATTCAAGATGATATCTTGGATGTTATGGCGACGCCATTGACGCTGGGCAAAATACCAGGAAGTGATAAGAAAAACAACAAAGTGACATACGTGACGCTAAAAGGGGTTGAGGGGGCAAAGGAAGAAGTTGCTGATATAACACAGATAGCGATACAGTTACTTGATAAGCTACCACAAAAGGATGAATTCTTATTGGAACTTACCAAGTATTTGATGACTCGTGAAAAGTAAAGGGTATATTGACGATGCTAGATAAGATAACCAGAGAAAATGATATAAAAGACATTCCACAAGTTGAATTACCGCTTTTAGCGGATGAGATTCGTGAGTTTTTGGTGGAGCGCGTGAGCAAAACAGGTGGACACTTGGCGTCTAACATGGGTGCTGTTGACTTGACGATAGCATTACATAGGGTGTTTGATTTGCCACAAGATAAATTGGTGTGGGATGTTGGACATCAATGCTACACGCATAAGATTCTTTCAGGGCGAAAGGAAGGATTTGATAACTTGCGCGTAGAAGGTGGCATGAGCGGCTTTCCAAAGCGTACAGAAAGTAATTGTGATGCCTTTGACACAGGGCATAGCTCAACATCTATTTCAGCAGGTCTTGGATATGTCAAAGCAAGAGACCTAAAGGACGAAGACCATCACGTAGTGGCGATAATTGGCGACGGTTCATTAACTGGCGGGATGGCATATGAAGCTCTCAACAATGCCGCTGAATTAGATAAGAATTTTGTCATTGTATTAAACGACAATAATATGTCTATTTCAAAGAATGTTGGTGGCATGTCAAAATACCTAAACAGTATTAGGACGGCTCAAGGATATAAGGGGCTAAAGACAAATGTCGAGACAGTGTTAAGCAAGATACCTTATGCCGGCAAGAAGGTAGTCAACGTAATCAAGAAGACAAAAGGTAGTATCAAGCAGTGGTTTATCCCAGGGATGTTGTTCGAAAATATGGGAATCACTTATGTAGGACCGATAGATGGACATGATATAAATGCTATGGTTAGTAATTTAGAAAAGGCAAAGCGGATGAATGGTGCTGTTTTAGTGCATGTTTTGACTGAGAAAGGCCATGGTTACGAGCCAGCGGTTAAACACCCATCGAGATTCCACGGAATGGTTCCGTTTGATGTGAAAACGGGAATACCGCTAAAAGGAACATCAGAGGTTAGTTATACTGATGTATTTTCAGGAACTATTACTGATTTAGGCAAAAGCAATAAGCAAATAGTCGCAATAACGGCAGCGATGCCTGAAGGAACAGGGCTAAAAAGTTTTAGCGAAACATTTCCTAAGCGCTTTTTTGATGTGGGAATAGCCGAAGAACATGCAGTGACATTTGCAGCAGGGTTGGCGGCTGGCGGAATGCTTCCAGTAGTGGCGATGTATTCATCATTTTTACAGCGAGCGTTTGACCAGATGATGCATGATGTTTGCATGCAGAATTTGCATGTGGTATTTGCAGTAGATAGAGCAGGATTAGTTGGCAGTGATGGCGAAACTCACCACGGCGGATTTGACCTTTCATATCTTACGATGATGCCTAATATGGTAGTGATGGCACCAAAGAACAAGTGGGAATTAGCTAAAATGATTAGATTTGCGATGGAGCATGATGGGCCGATTGCCATTCGCTATCCAAGAGGTGAGGCGTACGAAGGATTAAAGGAATGTCAAAAAGCACTAGAACTTGGCAAAGCAGAAATAATAACGCAAGAATCAGAGCTAGCATTGCTGGCAGTTGGCAGCATGGTAAAGGTAGCCGAAAAGGTAAGAGCTATCTTAAAGGAACAAGGTAAACAGGTTAGTCTCGTAAATGCACGCTTTGTTAAGCCGCTTGACGAGGCGATGTTGGATGAGGTGGCGAAGACACATAAGCTAGTTGTAACGCTAGAAGAAAATGTCAAAAGCGGTGGATTTGGTGAGCGAGTAGCTTCTTACTATGAGGAGAATAACATCGACACCCGCGTTTGCATATGTGCGATGCCAGATTCGTTTGTAACGCATGGTAGCAACGAATATTTACTAAAAGAAATAGGACTAGATGCCGAAGCGATTGCAAAGCGTGTATTTGCAAAAGATGTTTAAGAGGCAGTGGAGAAGGATAGATGAAGGAACGACTTGACGTTTTACTAATTAATAGAAAACTTGCACCATCACGTGAAAAGGCGAAAGCAATCATTATGTCAGGGAATGTACTGGTTGAAGGGCAAAGAGAAGACAAGGCGGGTTCGATGTTTGCTGATACGGTAGATATCAAGATTAAAGAAAATCCCTTGCCATATGTTAGCCGTGGTGGATTGAAACTTGCGAAAGCGATTCCAGGCTTTGGACTTAATCTTGCAGACAGCATATGTATGGATGTCGGTTCGTCAACGGGAGGCTTTACTGATTGTATGTTGCAAAACAAAGCGCAAAAGGTTTATGCCATCGATGTGGGAAGAGGACAATTAGACTGGAAACTCAGACAAGACGAGCGAGTAGTCTGCATGGAACGGACAAATATTCGCTACGTGACACCAGAGGATACAGGCGAGTTAGTAGATTTTGCTTCTATTGATGTTTCCTTTATTTCGCTGACGAAGGTGCTGTTGCCAGTATATAATTTACTAAAAGACAATGGCGAAGTAGTTTGCTTGATTAAGCCACAATTTGAGGCGGGACGTGAAAAGGTTGGCAAAAAGGGTGTTGTTAGAGACTTTAAAGTCCATGAAGAAGTTATCTTGATGGTGGGACTTTACGCTAAGAGCATTGGCTTTAAGATATGCGATCTAGATTTCTCGCCGATTAAGGGGCCAGAAGGGAATATCGAATATTTACTCTATTTGAAAAAAGAAGCCAAGGATATGCCCGACGAAGAATTTGAAGAGAATATTAAAGCAATAGTAGATAAAGCACATAGTAATCTTTAAAAAGGGGATGAATTATGAATTGTTTTTATGTAATGACTAATAGCGTCAAAGACAAAGATTTAGAAATTACTAATCACATCGCAGATTATCTAAAAGAACATGGGAAAACTTGTGTAGTGCAACTGCAAAATGTGCCAAAAAGTGAATGGACATATCATTTTACCGATGTCGAGCAGATTCCCAAGGAAGTGGATTGTATTATCGTGTTAGGCGGAGACGGAACGCTTCTTAGGGCGGCTCGTGATGTTGTCGATAAGGAGATACCTCTTTGTGGTATCAATCTAGGCAACCTTGGATATTTGGCAGAAGTAGATGTTAATTCGATTTATCAAGCACTTGATTGTTTGATGAACGGTGAGTATGAGATAGAGCGACGAATGATGCTGATGGGAAGTGTCTATCGTGGTGAAGAATTGCTAGCACAAGATATTGCCTTAAACGATATCGTAGTTAGTCGCGAAAATGATCAAAAGGTAGGACATTTTCATAATTATGTTAATGGTGAATTTTTGAATTCGTATAGTGCGGATGGAATTATCCTATCAACGCCAACTGGTTCGACGGGATATAGCCTATCGGCGGGTGGTCCGATTATTTCACCAAGTGCTTCGCTGTTGTTGATGACACCCCTAGCGGCTCACACGCTAAATTCTCGAAGTGTTGTCTTTTCGGGAGAGGATAAGATCATGGTTGAGATTGGCACCGGAAGAGACGGTGTTGTCAATAAAGGAATTGTTTCTTTTGATGGCACCAACATCGCGCGCCTAGTAAGTGGCGACAAAGTGATTGTTGAGAAGTCGAAAAAGGACACACAAATAGTTAAGATTAGTAATATCAGTTTCTTAGAGGTATTGCGTAATAAGATGAGTAACTAATTTGGGAGGAATCGAGATGAAGGTAGCGAGACATTCTAAAATCATTCAGTTGATTGGTGAGCATGACATTGAAACACAAGAGGAGTTGGCGGAGAAGTTAAACGCCAGCGGTTATAAAGTAACACAGGCGACGGTGTCACGTGATATCCGTGAACTAAAATTGACGAAAATAGCCATAGCAGACGGCAAGTCGAAATATGCGGTTTTAAACAGTGTCAATCAAGAGTTGGGGATGAAGTATATCCGAGTATTAAAAACAGCATTTGTTTCGATGGATATCGCTCAGAATATTTTGGTAATCAAGACGGTTCCTGGCATGGCGATGGCAGCGGCAGCGGCACTGGATGATATGCAGTGGAACGAGATAGTGGGATGTGTCGCAGGCGACAATACGATGATGTGCGCAATCAGAAGTGCCGAGGAGGCTTTGATTGTGATGAATAAACTCAAAAAGATGTTAGATAGTGTAAATTAAGAATCAAACAGGAGACAATATGTTAGCAAATCTATGCGTGAAAAATGTCGCGCTAATCGACAATATAGATGTTGAGTTTTCTAAAGGATTGAATATTTTGACAGGAGAAACAGGGGCTGGTAAATCAATTATTCTAGGAGCGGTCAACTTAGCATTAGGTAAGAAGATGAATAGCGAAATGATTGGCAATTTTGGTGATTACGCATTGGTGGAGTTGGTCTTTTTGGTCGAGTCAAAGAGACTTATGGAGACACTGTCACAGTTAGACATAATCTGTGAGGACAACCAGCTTATCTTGAGCCGAAAAGTAATGGAAGGAAAAAGTCTTTGCAAGATAAATTCTGAAACTTGTACAACGGCGCAGATGCGTGCGGTGGCGTCACTGCTGTTAGATGTTCATGGTCAGATGGAACATCAAAAGTTATTAGTGAGCGAACAGCAATTAGAGATTCTAGATGACTTTACCAGTGACAAGATAGCTAGATTGAAAAGCGAAATAGCAAGAGAGTATGAGCAATGGCAAGTGCTTAAAAGGGAAGCGAGCCAGTTTGATTTGAATGATGAGGAAAGAGAACGTGAGCTGTCTTTTTTGAAGTTTGAAGTCAACGAAATCGAAGCAGCAGGGTTACAACCCGATGAAGATGTTGCGTTAGAGAAAACATATAAGAGACTTAACAACAGCAAGAAAATAGCGGCAGGACTTAGCAGTGCCTATAATGCGACAGGTGGAGATGACCAACAAAGTGCCAGCAATTTGATTAGTAGCGCCATTAAGGATATTAGCAGTGTTGCGAATTTTGATGAAGAATTAGATAATGTTCACAAGATGTTATTAGACGTGGAAAGTATGTTGGGAGACTGCAATCGTGAAATCTCCTCATACATGCAAGGAGCGACGTTTTCTGAGCAAGAGTTTAGCGAGATAGAAGAACGATTGAATTTGGTAAATAACCTTAAAAGCAAGTATGGTCCTTCGCTTTACGATGTGGCAAAGTACTGCAAGGCTAAAAGTGACAAACTAGAAGAACTAGGAGATTTTGCTAATCGCAAAGCGAAAGTTTGTGGCAAGGTTAAAGAACAAGAGGAAATACTGGAAACCTTGTGCGCAGAGTTAAGCACAACACGAAAGGACAGTGCCAAAGAATTTGAGCAACAATTAGTCAAAACATTAGGAGATTTGAATTTCAATGCAGTTGATTTTGAAATTTCTTTTAGTAGATTAGATAGATTCACCAAAGAGGGATACGATCAAGTGGAATTCTTGATTTCGACAAACTCTGGTGAAGCAAAGAAACCACTAGGAAAAGTAGCATCAGGCGGAGAATTGTCACGAATTATGCTAGGTGTCAAGACGTTGATTGCAGATAAAGAAGATGCGCAAACGCAGATTTTCGATGAAATAGATGTCGGTATCAGTGGACGAACGGCACAAAAAGTTGCCGAGAAGATGGAATTGATTGCGAGAAGAAGGCAAGTGATTTGTATTACCCATTTGCCACAGATTGCGGCAATGGCGGATGCGCATTATGAGATAGCAAAAGAGGTTAATGACAACAAAACGACCACCCAGATATTTAAGCTAGATGAAGCGGGCGAGATAGGCGAATTGGCGAGAATGCTCGGCGGTGCGCAGATTACTGATAGTGTCTGCGAGAATGCTCGTGAGATGAAAGCATTGGCGAACAGTCATAAAATGGGATAATGGAGGTAACAGCATGAAGAAAATTGTATTTGTGGCATCAGAAGCAGTTCCATTTATTAAGACAGGAGGCTTGGCCGATGTTGTTGGGTCATTACCAAAGTGTTTCCCCAAAGATGAATTTGAGGTTATCGTCATCATTCCTAAATATGCTTGCATGAAGCCAGAATATAAAGAACAGCTTAAAAGTGTTACTAATTTCTATATGGAATTAAATGGCAGAGAGCAGTATGTGGGCGTACTAGAGACAAAGTACGACGGAATTAAATTTTATTTTATTGATAATGAAGAGCATTTTGGTGGAGATAGACCATACTATGGAACGCCAGATGATTTGGAGAAGTTTGCGTTGTTTTCTAAAGCGGCATTAGCTATTTTACCGTTGATTAAATTTCAACCGGACATCATCCATTGCCATGATTGGCAGACAGGATTGGTACCAGTTTATTTAAAAGAACGTTTCCAAGGGGATTTGTTCTATCATGATATTAAAATAGTTATGACAATTCACAATTTGAAATTCCAGGGAGCTTGGGATGTTAAAACGATTCAAGCAATCACTGGTCTTTCCGATTATTACTTTACTCCAGATAAGTTGGAACAAAACCAAAGTGCCAACTACTTAAAGGGAGGAATTGTGTTTGCTGATGCAATCACAACAGTTAGCAGTACTTATGCCGAGGAAATCAAGACACCGTTTTATGGCGAGGGGCTTGATGGATTGATGCAGGCGCGTGCTAATGCCCTAAGAGGAATCGTAAACGGCATTGACTACGATGAATACAACCCTCAAAAGGACGAGTTGATTGTTGGTAATTACGATGCTGAAGATTTTCGTAGTAAGAAGATTAGAAACAAAACAGCCTTGCAAAGAGAATTGGGTCTTACGGTAGATAATAAAGTTATGATGCTAGGTGTTGTATCAAGATTGACTGACCAAAAAGGCTTTGACTTGATTGCTAAAGTGATGGATGAACTATGTCAAGACAACATTCAGCTAGTAGTGCTTGGAACAGGTGAGCAACAATATGAAAATATGTTTAGACATTTTGCGTGGAAGTATGGCGACAAGGTTTCGGCAAATATTTACTATTCAGAGCAGATGTCGCATCGAATATATGCATCCTGTGATGCGTTCTTGATGCCGTCACTATTTGAACCTTGTGGGTTAAGTCAGCTGATGAGCCTAAGGTATGGAACAGTACCTATTGTTCGTGAAACAGGCGGATTAAAGGACACAGTGCAGCCATACAACGAATATGATAAAAGCGGAACAGGATTTAGCTTTGCTAATTACAATGCAGATGAGATGATGGCGATGATTGATTATGCCAAAGGCATCTATTACGACAAGAAGAGGGACTGGAACAAAATTGTAGAACGAGGCATGACAACAGATTTTTCATGGACTAACTCGGCCAAACAATATGCTCAGATGTATAATTGGTTGGCGGGATAAAAAGGAGAATGATATGTTTGGTTTTTCGGTCTTTATGAATGAGCAGATAGACGAGCAAAAGCGATGTTACATTGGTGAAATGGCAAAAAGCGGATTTACTGGGATATTCACATCGATGCATATTCCAGAAGATGATGCTAGTGCCTACAAAGAGAGATTGGCGGCGATTGGCGAAGAAGCCAAGCGACATAATCTCGATTTGATGGTTGATATATCAGGCGTAGCACTTCAAACGGCAGGTTTTGCGGCCGATGACCTTTCGGCATTAGTTGAGCTTGGTGTGACGGGACTACGAATGGATTTTCATATTAGCAACGAACAAATGGCGCTTTGGAGCAGACAGATTAAGATTAGTCTAAATGCGAGTACTTTGACAGAAAAAGATATTGCGGAACTGGAAGCGGCAGGGGCGGTGTTTGCCAATTTGGANGCATGGCANAATTATTATCCAAGACCAGAGACGGGANTAGANAGACAATGGTTTGCCGAAAAGAATANATGGTTAAAGGAAAAAGGATTAACAGTGCAGGCTTTCGTGNCAGGTGANAGTGATTTGCGAGGNCCACTTTTTNAGGGATTGCCAACACTTGAAGAACATCGAGGNATTAACCCATTAGCAGCAGCTATGGAGATTGCCAAATTAGATGTCGACCTAATCTATATCGGTGATGGCGGTTTGAGTAAAAAAGTGCAGCAGCAATTTTTGGCATATCAACAGGAAAAGGTTGTTACTATTTTTGTTGAAGATAGCGGCAGCGAATATTTTGAATATATCTTAGGGGAACATATCAATCGCCAAGATGATGCGCGTGATGTCATCAGAAGTGCCCAAGCACGATTCAAGAAAATCCCACAGATTAAGGCAGAGAAAACGGCGGAACGAAAAAGAGGAGCAGTAACGGTAGATAATGAGGAATACCTTCGTTATATGGGTGAGATACAGATTGTAAAACATGATTTGCCAGCAGATAGTAAAGTCAATGTAGTTGCGCAAGTAACAGCACAGGATATTTCACTAATCGCTCAGATTGGTGCTGGTATACAATACAAATTAGTAAAAAGAGAGGAAGTGGAATGATGAGCAATATTAACCTGGGGAAATTGACGACAGAGACGAGAAATGAAGCGACTTTTGGGCTCGATGAGATGAGTGTCAAAGATGCGGTAACGGCGATGAATGCTGAAGACCAAAAGGTAGCAAAGGCAGTTGAAGTGGCATTGCCTGAAATCGAAGCAGTTATTACGAAGACGATTGAATGCTTCAAAAAAGGCGGAAGATTAATCTATATGGGCGCAGGCACAAGTGGTCGCTTAGGTGTACTAGATGCAGCTGAATGTGTACCAACCTTTGGGGTTGAACCAACGATGGTAATCGGTTTGATTGCTGGTGGCGATAAGGCGATGATGGTTGCTGTAGAAGGTGCAGAAGATTCGCTTGAATTAGCAGAACAAGACCTTAAAAACTTAAAGCTAACTGACAAAGATATGGTTGTTGGTATCGCTGCTAGTGGGCGGACACCATATGTAATCGGAGGACTTGATTATGCTAAGACAGTCGGAGCACCAACAGGGACGATTGCTTGTAACCACGATGCCGAGATTAGCAAACACTCAGACTTGCCAATCGAAGTAGATGCTGGACCAGAAGTATTGACAGGTTCTACTCGTCTAAAGTCAGGAACGGCGCAAAAACTTATTTTGAATATGATTTCAACGCTTAGCATGGTAGGAATAGGCAAGGTTTACAACAATCTAATGGTTGATGTTAAGCCAACTAATGAAAAGTTAGTGGAACGTTCAAAGCGAATTATCATGCAGGCAACGGACTGTGAATATGAGAAAGCTGCTGAATACTTTGAAAAAGCAGAAAAAAGTGTTAAACTGGCAATAGTGATGATTTTAACTGACAGCACAAAAGAGGAGGCACAAGAAAAATTATCAAAAGCGAATGGTTTCGTTAAAGGAACTTTAGCAAAATAGAAAAGGGTAGGAGGTAGTAAAGATGGCAGAAAACAAAATTTCTTGGGAAGAAGTAGGCAAGCAAATCTACGAAAACGTAGGTGGTATGAGTAACGTTGATAACGTAGTTCACTGCATGACTCGTGTAAGAATGAAGATTAAAGACACTTCTAAAGTAAATGCAGACGGGTTAAAAGCGATACCAGGCGTATTAGGCGTAGTTGAAGATGATTCACTACAGGTAATTATCGGACCTGGTAAAGTAAACAAAGTGGCACAAGCAATGGTAGATCAAGCAGGTGTTAAACTTGGTGAAACTATCGAAGCAAAGAGCGATATTGTTGGCGATGTGGCTGATGAAGCAGCAAGCACTTTAGCAAACGTTGGCGCAGCGGTAGATGCTACAGCGACTGGAGATGTTGCAGGGCTTGAAGAAGCGACAGCAGAACTTCATGGCAAGGATTTAGCAGAAGAGCGAGCAAAAGAGACTAAGGCGGCTCAAAAAGCAAAACAAAAGCCATCTAAGATTAAAGCGGCATTGAAGAGTATTTCGAATATTTTCGTGCCAATGATACCAGCATTTGTTGGGTCAGGTATTATCGCAGGTATTGCAGCGATTCTATCAAACATGATTACAGCGGGACAGTTAGATGGAACAACATGGCAACAGTATGTTGACATTATGAATATTCTCAAAAACGGTATGTTCGCATACTTAGTTATCTACACAGGTATCAACGCAGCGCAAGTATTCGGTGCGACACCAACACTTGGTGGAGTTATCGGTGCAGTAGTTATGCTTAGTGGTATGAATGCAGATGCACCTATCACTAACATTTTCACAGGACAACCATTGGCAGCAGGTCAAGGTGGTATTATCGGTGTAATCTTCGCAGTATGGTTACTATCTGTACTAGAAAAATGGTTACATAAAGTTATCCCTGATGCAGTTGATATCATCGTTACGCCAACGATTTCGATTTTGGTTATTGGTTTGATGGAAATATTCCTAATTATGCCTTTAGCAGGATTTATTTCAAATGGATTAGTTGGTGGAATAGAATGGGTTCTAAATGTTGGTGGAGCTTTTGCCGGATTTGTACTTGGAACGTTGTTCTTACCAATGGTAATGTTTGGTTTGCATCAAATTTTAACACCTATTCACGTACAGATGATTCAAGAAACGGGCTCAACACTATTGCTTCCGGTTCTTGCAATGGCAGGAGCAGGACAAGTTGGTGCAACAATCGCTATTTGGTTGAAACTTAAAAAGGACAAAGAATTATCAGGAATGATTAAAGGTGCATTGCCAGTTGGTATTTTGGGTATCGGTGAACCGCTAATCTACGGTGTGGTATTGCCACTTGGTCGCCCATTCATCACAGCTTGTATTGGCGGTGGTATCGGTGGTGCAGTAATCGGATTAATCGGTGGCATTGGTGCTATCGCGATTGGGCCATCAGGAGTAGCATTAATTCCGCTTATCGCCGACGGCAAATGGTGGGGTTATGTTCTTGGACTACTAGCTGCTTATGCAGGTGGATTCTTGGCAACATTCTTCTTCGGTATTCCAAAAGAAAAGATTGAAGAAGTAAACAATGCAGCAGAAGCACAAAAATAAGATA
>JGI994J12354_10000400_pt1 | contig 42672 bp, 32 predicted proteins | sample IntmicLarv3ML3BL_FD_12354 | JGI IMG/M metagenome (IMG submission 12354) | reverse complement strand
GTTACAATCCCGCCATCTTCGGATGCCGACGCCACAACAAACCCGCCGGGACACATACAAAATGTGTAAACCGAACGGCCGTTATTCAGGTGTGCGGCGAGCTTATAATCTGCGGCGCCAAGCGCAGTATGGTTTGCGAAATTGCCGTATTGTCTGCCATTCAGCCATTCTTGTAAGTGTTCAATCCGAACGCCTATAGCAAAAGGCTTTGCGGTCATAACAACGCCGACATCATACATCATGCTAAAGGTATCGCGCGCGCTGTGACCAATTGCGGTGATAAGGGTGTCACAGGCTATCTCTTGTGTTTGACTGTCGTGGGTGACCTCTATAGCGCTGAGGTTGTTGTCTTTGTGAATGATATCAGTCAAGCAAGTATTAAATCGTACCTCGCCGCCCAGCGATATTATGGTTTTACGCATATTTTTCACAACACCTCTAAGCTTATCTGTGCCGATATGCGGTTTAGCAAGATATGCTATCTCAGACGGTGCGCCATGCGCGACAAATTCGCTCAAAACATAGTTGCATCGCATATCCTTTATATTGGTAGTGAGCTTGCCGTCTGAAAACGCGCCCGCGCCGCCTTCGCCGAACTGCACATTGCTCTGCGTATTCAGTTTGCCGCTTTTCCAAAATGTATCCACAGCATCAACACGGCTGTCGACATCTTCGCCGCGCTCGATTATGATAGGGTGCATACCCGCCTTCGCCAAAACAAGCCCTGCAAACAGCCCCGCAGGTCCCATACCGCACACAACAGGACGCGGCGAGATTGCCTTGCCTTGCGGCGGCGTATACACCGCAGTTGGCGCGATGCTGATATGGCTGTCTGTAATATTTGCAAGTATACGGCTTTCATCTATATTAACAGCTACATCTATTGTATACACAAAGCAAATCCGCGCCTTTTTCCGTGCGTCGACAGATTTTTTAACGATGCTGATACGCTGTATACGTTTTTCACTGATACCAAGTTTTTTTGCGGCTTGATATATCAGACTGTTTTCTTTATCATGCTCGATTGACACGCTTATATCGCTTATTCTAATCATATTATTTCACCTCATCTAAACAATAGGCTAACATTTTTTTATTTTATTGTCAATGTGTATTGCTTTTTGTGTCCATACATGTTATTATCATTCTGAAATATTTTAATTATTTAGGAGGCTATTCATGGACAAAAAAATAACACCCGTACGCCAGGCGTGGAAGGGTACAATGACAGGCAGAGAGCGTTTTAAGAACCAACTGAATTATAAGAGCGTAGACCGTTGTTTCAACATGGAATTCGGCTGGTGGGAAGAAAACTACACCGAGTGGAAAGAATTCGTTGATAACGGCGTTACAAACGAGGAAGAGGGCAATATATTCTTCAACTTCGACCCGATTCACGTTGTAACACCAAACATTTGGGCTTCGCCGCTGTTTGAATCCAAGGTGATAAGCGAAACAGAGAACACATATATTATGACCGATCATGAAGGTCATACTGTTGAGGTTAACAAAAAGGGTGCCAGCATACCGCGTTTTATCTCAGCGGCAATAACAACTCCCGACGACTGGAAGCAGGTTAAAGAGGAACGTTTCCGTTTGGATGATCCGTCAAGAATAGTAGATGTTGAGGCAATAAAGAAGCAATTTCCTGCCGACAGAGATTGCCCTGTGGGTATCAACGCAGGTTCTATGATAGGCAGAATCCGCGATATACTAACCTTTGAAGGTCTGTGCTATGCGGTGTATGACTATCCGGACATGATAGAGGATATGGTTGAAACGCACTGCCAATTGGTAGAAAATGCACTCGACCAGATTCTGCCGCATGTTGATTTTGACTATGCGTCGGGCTGGGAGGACATATGCTTCAACCATGGACCAATTGTATCTATAGACTTCTTTAAAGAGGTTATAATGCCTCGTTATAAGAGAATCAACAAAAAGCTGAAAGAACACGGCATAGATATTTGGTATACAGACTGCGACGGCGATGTACGTCCGCTTGTGCCGATATTCCTGGAGAGTGGCATCAACTGCCTGTTCCCATACGAAGTAAATTCGTGTGTACATCCCGGCGATTTGCTCGACCAGTATGAGGGTGAGTTGCGTATTATGGGCGGTTTCAACAAGATGAAGATGATTGAAGGCAAGGAAGCAATTAAAGAATATATGGAATCGCTTGACAAATACGTTGCAAAGGGCGGATACATCCCGTTCTGCGACCACAGATGTCCTCCTGATGTAAGCTTCGAAAACTACATGTATTACCTTGATTTGAAGGAAAAGATGTGGGGAATGGGCTAATACTTTCTATGAAAGGCGATAACAAGAATGAGAATTATTATTGATACCGATATATGCGGTGACTGCGATGATGTCGGCGCGCTGACGATAGCGAATCATTTGATGAGCGCGGGCAAAGCGGAGATTGTTGCGGTAACCCAATGCACTCATGCGGAGTTTGGTGCGTCATGCATACACGCAATCAACGATGTGTATGGGCATAGCAGCATACCTGTAGGCAAAACGACCCGCCGCTGTAAAACCGCAGATTTATGCGGTGCGGACGGTTGTACGGTATATAATAAGGCTGTGTCTGAAACATATTACAACGGCAGCTATCCTGCGAGCGGCGAAGCGATAGATACACTGCGCAAGGCGCTTGCATCGTCAGACGAGAAGGTTACAATTATCACAATTGGTGAGCTTACCAACATTGACGACCTTTTAAACTCCAAGCCCGATGCCAATAGCCCGCTTACAGGCATAGAGCTTGTTAAACAGAAGGCAGACCGTATCGTAATGATGGCAGGATGCTTCGACGGGCGCGATGGCGATTCATTTGCGGAGTGGAATGTTAGGGCGGATGCAAATGCGGCGGCAGGTGTGGCGAAAAACTCGCCTGTACCGCTTGTATTTTGCGGCTTCGAGATAGGCGACACAGTCATAACAGGAACATGCCTGCAAACGCTGGACAAAAACCATCCGTCGCGCATGGGTTATGACCTCTTCGGATGCCCCGACGGAAGATGCAGCTGGGATTTGGTAACGGTAGCATATGCGGTTCTGGGTACATGTGACGGCTTGTGGAAAGAGCGAACAGGGTATACGGTGTCGTTTGATTCGGTCGGTATCCAGACATACAAACAGGACGGCGGCAATCATACGCTACTTCAAAATGCGGCAGATGGTGCGGCTATAGCGAAGCGGCTCGATGAGCTGCTGATGGGCGTAAATATTTAGTTACATATATTTAGACGATAAAAAACGGCACATATTTGTGCCGTTTCAGACTGTCAAAAAAGTTATGAATAATCACAAGCAGAAGATATTTTTCTACTTGTGATTATTCATTAAATAAGTTATAATTACAATATAAACAATGTGAAAAAAATTCATATTAGGAGCGAAAGGTGATTGGATAAATGAAAAAGCTCTTTATTGAAACGGATAGATTTGTAATTACTGAGTTTGATGAAAGTATGGTCGAAAGTGTTCATATCAATTCCTTAGATGAGGATAATCGCAGATTTGTTCCTGACGAAGTATTTGAAACCATTGAAAAGGCACAGCAAATGGTACAAACATTTTTAGGATGGTATAAAAAAGACAGGGCACCTTTGGTTTACCCGATAATACTAAAGAGCGGACCAAATATCGGATATGTTCAAGCTGTTCCACTTAATGATGTTGATTGGGAAATAGGTTATCACATTGCAAAGAATTACACAGGGAATGGGTACGCAACCGAAGCGGTTAAAACCTTTTTATCAATTGTTATGAAAAGGTTAAATATTAATAAAATAATAGGAATTTGTCTTCAAGAAAACGTGGCATCTTGTAAAGTATTAGAAAAGTGCAGCTTCGTTCTTGAACACAGTGGCGTGGGTAATTATCAAGGCGAATCAAGAAAGATATGCAGATATACATACTATGATCAAGATTCGTTAGCCCGTACCTAATAAGCAAAATATACGAAACGAAGGGCATAAAAATCCTTCGTTTCTTTCTTTAATCACTGGCATTATTACAGAAAAAATGATATAATTAAATTAAGTAAAAGCCCGTTTTCGTAAGATTGAAAACAGGCTTTTTTGACGCTTATAGGATTACACATATATAATCTCAATTCCGGATAGATTCAGCGAACCTCTTAAAGTTAAAACCTGATTCGGGTCAGGATACGCCTTATTCTTTTCCTCTATACCACTGAGACTGCAATCGAGGCTGTCTTCCACCTTCCACGTTTTCGGTACATACATCTCGATGCCGCTGAACGATACATTCAGATACAGCTCCGCACCTTCGGGGCTTAGCGTTGCTCCGTTGAAGTAGATTTTCATAGCGCCGAATTTGCAAGAGAAACTAGCCTTTTTAAAGTTTTGCGATGTAATATACTTGCTGCTTGCTCCAAATGTGACCTGTCCCGATACCGAATCTTCGTCGATATTTTCGCTGTCTTCGGTGAAATTGTGTTTGCCGAATAACTCGTGGTGCCGCCCTTTGCCGTGAAATAGGGTGGATAACCCGATTCCTGCCAGTACAGCGGTGATAATTATTGGCCATGGTGTAAGATTATCATGAATGTGGAGCGCCTCTGCGTGGATAATTAGTAACGCTGTGAGCGGTGCTATAATGCCGAAAATCTCCCGCTTTATTATGCTCGCAAACAGTATCGCTCCTAATACAACACTCCAAATTACAGTTGCGGTATGCGCTTTGGGTATAGCGATTGTGAAAAAAATAACCAGCGCGGAGCATACAAGAAAGAATATACCCCAAAATACTTGTTTAGATTTCATAATTAGAATCTCCTTTCGTTAAGCCGATTGCGTAAATCTTTAAAATACAGCCTTGAAACATATATCTGTTTATGGGTTTTGCCAAAACGGATGAGGCTTGAAGCGGCAATATTGCGGTCGATAGACAGTATGCAGTCCACATTGACGATTGACGATTTAGACACACGCACAAAGTTTTTCGGCAGTATGTTCTCGAGCTCATACAGGCGAAACTTCGTATTGAATGCGTCGGTTGCTGTGTGTGCATAAACGCCGTTGGTGTCTGTTTCGAAAAACAACACATCAGAAACCGAGATATGGTATTCCGTATTACCCTTGCTGCAATGCAGTGATTTACAAGGCTCTGAATCGCCGGCAACTGAGATATTGTCGATAAACCGGCAAATGCTGTTGATATCGTCGCTGATATGCCCGCAGCGTATAACAACCTCGTCTTCGGTCAAGGAACTGTCCATCTCTATCCTGATTTTCATTCGCACTATCACCTCACATTTGGGATTATAACATAGTTAAATATAAATTGAAAGAGCTAAGGCGTAAGAGGTGAGCGGATTACGCTAAGAAGTAGAAAAATAACGCTAAAAGGTGTATAAAGAGGTTGCAAAAACGTTTTTTCTATGATAGACTGTAGCTAAAGAAGTGCAATCTAAAACTAAAAACAAAGCAGGAGGGTTTTATATGCTCACAATCAAAAGTATACCAAAGAGTACTTATATCAAAGGCATTGAATGGGCAAGCGAACGAATTCCATATCATGAAGACTTCATCAAAGGCGATACATACCCAATAACATGGGGCGCAGACGATATGCTATACACATCGTCGGGCGACCCGAATTGGGGAACGACTCACGACGGATTAGATGTCGAAAGATTCGAAGGTATGCCGGACGATTTAAAGATTTCAAAAGTGAATGATATGGACGATTTCCTGGGCTGGGGAGGTGCGGGTCCAAAGCCGACGGGCATGATATCGATAGACGGAGTGCTGTATTTGGCGATACAGAATGTATGCAAAACGCAAATACCGCCGTTTAATGTGAATTCCCAACACGGCTCAGACGCAACGATTCTGACTTCGTTTGATAACGGATATTCATGTGCGCCGCCGTTTAAATCTATAAAAGAGCCGATGTTCCCGGGCTATAAGTTTGGCGGTCCCGCTTTTATCAATTTCGGCAAGGACAACGAAAACGCGCCGGATGACTATGTGTATGCGGTGTCTGCCGACCAATGGGACAACGGCAGCAACTTGCGGCTTGGGCGCGTACCTAAGAAAAGCATTGTAGACCGCGCTGCATGGCAATGGGTGCAGGCGTTTGACGCAGACGGCAATGCGGTTTTTGGCTATAGCCTAGACAACGCTATCCCAATTTTGAGTATACACGGATGTATAAGCGCGCCGGAAATGGTGTATATTAAGCAACTGGACAGATATATTCTCTTTAGCTGGAGGCTGCACGAAAACTTCTCGCCGGAAGACGGCACAGACTTATTCATAATGGAATCGCCTACACCATGGGGTCCGTTCTCGCTTGTGCATGTGGAAGAATACTGGGAAGGTAAGGAATTCAACCCATATTGCCCAAGACTGCCGCTGAAGTGGATGAGCGAAGACGGCAAAGAAGGGTGTTTGCTTTTCTCCGGCTCGTGGGGTCCGCGCGGTCAAGAGGAATTGCTATACCGTGCGAATATGCGGAAATTTAGGTTTATAATGGAGTAATGCAGAAATTTTATCGGAAAAAAATCGAAATATTATGTTGACAAAATCGAATAGTAGACATATAATATAGTATAGCAATGGAACAGATTGCTGTAAATAAAAGTTTTTCGGTAGGTGAGGCTACCGCAGGGATACGGATCGCTGCCGCAGATTGGTGGAGACACCATGCGAAGGTTAACAGTCTATGTCGAATCCAAGGCATAGAATAGTGCGATATCATTGCCCTGCGAAGCTAAAGCTTGAACGATGACGTATATGTGAGCTTATGTTTTCATGCCATCGTTTGAAGTATCAGACGATGGTTTTTTATCGTCTGTATAGAAGCGCACAAGCCAATAATCCGATTAGCGGCATTATGCTGACAATTGGTTAACATAAATTTATTCTATGAAACAAGAGAGGTGAGATTTGAATGGAAACCGAAAGTAAGCGCGTCCCGGAACCTGATGGGCGACACGAATGCATGAGAGCGGAATGGCGGCTATTCCATTCGGTCTCTCAAATCATATATAGCATGTAGCTAATTAACTGTTAGTTAACTTGCAGAACTGCTTTGATATTACGTTTCGGTAAATCATAAGCGTTATGACGTGGCTCATTAGAAAGATGGGTTGTGCTTCCTAGTTTATTGTACATACTAAGGAATGGGGGTGCAGACCAATGAAAAATGTAATTAAGAACAAGAAGGATGCAGTTAAGACAAAAATGGAAAACAAAAATACTCCGGCGGAAATACTGCGCCGCAATGAGATTAACAGAAGGTTAAAACTTGCGGCAACAGTTAATACAGACGATTTGTTTGTAAACTTAAACACATCGGCGCAGGGCTTGAGCGAGGATTTGGTGGAAGAAGCGCGTGAAGAATACGGCGAAAACAAGGTAACGCACGGGAAAAAAGTATCGCTTTTGAGGCGTATCTGCAATGCATTTGTAAATCCTTTTACCGCCATCCTATTTGTATTGGCGGCGGTGTCGGCGGGCACAGATATCATATTTGCGAGTCCCGGAGAAGCGAATCCTATGACGGTTATCATCATTATGACAATGGTGATAATTTCGGGATTATTGCGGTTTGTGCAGGAGACAAGAAGCGGCAATGCGGCGGAAAAGCTGCTGAAAATGATAAAAACTACTATTAACATCGAACGTCTTGAAACCGGTGCAGAAGAGATTCCGCTTGAGGATGTTGTTGTTGGCGATATCGTGCATCTTGCGGCGGGCGACATGATTCCTGCAGATATGCGTATTATCTTTGCGAAGGATTTGTTTATAAGCCAAGCGGCTTTAACCGGAGAAAGCGATTCTGTTGAAAAAACGGGGGATATGATTCAAGGCGTATACAGAGATGTGACAGAATACCCAAACTTGGCGTTTATGGGCAGCAATGTTATCAGCGGTACGGCAAAAGGTGTTGCTGTAGCGGTTGGTGACGAAACCATATTCGGCGATATGGCGAAGAATGTGAGCGAAAAGCCTGTTCAGACAAGCTTTGAAAAAGGCGTTAACTCGGTATCGTGGCTTTTGATTCGCTTCATGCTTGTCATGGTGCCGTTTGTGTTGTTTCTCAATGGATTCACAAAAGGAAATTGGATGGAGGCAAGCTTATTTGCTATATCCATCGCTGTGGGGCTAACGCCGGAAATGCTTCCGATGATTGTTACAACCTGCCTTGCAAAGGGTGCGGTTGCCATGTCTAAGGAAAAGACAATCATAAAAAACTTGAACTCTATTCAAAACTTGGGTTCAATCGATATTCTCTGTACCGACAAAACAGGTACACTCACGCAAGACAAGGTAGTTTTGCAATACCACCTAAACATTCACGGCGAAGAAGATTTGCGTGTTTTGCGTCATGCGTTTCTCAACAGCTATTACCAGACCGGGCTGAAAAACTTGATAGATATTGCGATTATTGAACGTATGGAGATAGCGCAAGAAGATAATGCGAATTTGCGTGGTATTACCGCAAAATATACCAAAGCAGACGAAATTCCGTTCGATTTCGAGCGCCGCCGTATGAGCGTTGTGGTGCAAAATGGCAAAACGCAGATGATTACAAAGGGCGCGGTGGAGGAGATGCTGTCTATATGCTCGTTTGCAGAGTATGAGGGGCAGGTTTTGCCGCTTAGCGATGAGATTAAGGAGTATATCCTTGACAAGGTGGAAGCACTGAATGCCGAGGGCATGCGTGTTATCGCGGTGGCGCAAAAGACCAATCCGTCGCCTGTGGGCGCGTTTGGCGTTAAAGACGAAGCTGATATGGTATTTATGGGCTATCTTGCGTTTCTTGATCCGCCGAAGGAATCCACATCTGCGGCGATAAAAGCGCTCAAGGAACATGGCGTGGAAACAAAAATCCTTACAGGCGACAATGACAAGGTAACGCGTTGCATATGCCGCCAGGTGGGCATTCCTGTGGACAAAATCCTGCTTGGTTCGGATATCGAGGATATGAGCGACAAGGAGCTTAAAAAGGCGGTTGAAAAGGTTAATGTATTCGCCAAACTCTCGCCGCAGCAGAAGGCACGTGTTATAACTATCTTGCGCGAGAATGGGCACAGCGTAGGATATATGGGCGATGGTATCAACGATGCGGCGGCTATGAAGGCGTCTGATGTTGGCATCAGCGTGGATACAGCGGTGGACATCGCCAAAGAGAGCGCGGATGTTATATTGCTGGAAAAAGATTTGATGGTACTCGAAAAGGGCATTATAGAAGGGCGCAAAACATACGCCAACATGATTAAGTATATAAAAATGACGGCGAGTTCAAATTTCGGCAATATGCTCAGTGTGTTGGTTGCGAGCGCATTTTTGCCGTTTATGCCAATGGTGAGCATACACCTGATTCTGCTTAACCTAATATACGACCTTTCCTGCACAGCGATTCCGTGGGATAACGTGGATGCCGAATATTTAAAAGTGCCGCGCAAGTGGGATGCGTCGAACGTGGGAAAGTTTATGATGTGGATTGGTCCTACAAGCTCTGTGTTTGATATTACGACGTATTTGCTAATGTATTTTGTAATTTGTCCCGCTGCATTTGGCGGTCAGCTGTATCATAATATTTCAGACCCAATTCAGCAGTATGGCTATGTCGCATTGTTCCAGGCAGGGTGGTTTGTGGAAAGTATGTGGAGCCAAACTCTTGTTATCCATATGATACGTACGCCAAAGCTTCCGTTTATACAGAGCCGCGCATCGTGGTCTGTAACGCTGCTGAGCTTTACAGGCATTGCGGCGCTTACAGTTATACCATTTACAGGGCTTGGCACTGCGATCGGGCTTGCGCCGTTGCCGGAGATATACTTCCTGTGGCTGGCGGTAACGATTCTGCTGTATATGGTACTTGCGACTGTATTTAAAAGGATTTTTGTTCGCAGATACGGCGAGCTATTATAATTGTTTTGCATACGACCTCAGATATGGAAATCTGGGGTCGTTGCAATGTATGCGAATGCGTGTAATATGAACATATACACAACTTATTGCAAATTCCCAAACTAACGTCCATCGTATAAAAGACGTAGATTTTAGTAGAAGAAATAGATAGATGTAAATATCGGAAAACGCAATAAACACGAATAAAACAGCCATTCTTAACCAATATCCATACAAAATCGCATAGCAAACAAACCTTGAGGAATGATTTCTCAAAGTAACATCCACCACACAAGAAATTAGAATGGGAAATTAAAACTTGCTTTTTATAAAAAATTATATTAAAATTGTTGCTGTAGACTTCGCGTTTACATACATAATAGTTTGGGTGATTGGACAACATCCGTCGCGTGGATGTTGTCTACGCCCAGCAAATTAGCAACCTTCTCACTATAAGTAAATGTGAATAACTCATAAGGTGATTTGCCGTTGTAAATCTTTCTCTTAATGCCATTTACATGCGAGAAAATCAGATTCACAGTATGCTGTGTGAAATCATCAAAAGATTCGCATTTTGGAACTATATCTCTGAATAGCGTATGATTTTTCTCAACTCTTGGTTTTTGGCTTGATTTGTATGGGTCACAGAAAAACAACGATGTTTCAATTTCTCCGTCTACATCTGCTATAAAAGCAGAAACGTTAGCAAACTCACTACCATTGTCGGTGAGTAACAAGGGTATAACATCGCCAAAGCGGATATTATTTTTAGACAGTATTTCCTTTAGGGAACGCACTTTTTCGGCAACTTCGTATGAGGATTTATTATCCAATAATATGGCAAACATAAAGTTGCAGAAGGTAAAATCAAATGTCAAAATAACCTTACCGCCAACACGACCAATTACTGTGTCCATCTCAACCCAAGAGGTGATTTCGTTTTCATCAATGTGTGTGAGGAAATCATCATAGGTACGACCTACTTTTAACGCTTTTGGTACATATGCAGCGGGTCGTGCTCTCCTTGATTTAAACTTAACAACACGAGGAAATTCAACAGCACTTACAGATAGATAACCTTGTTTCAAATGCCTATAAACGGTTGATTTTGAAACGCCAAGTTGATTGGTTTGTAGAATATGATGTGTTTGAATATGTTTCTTCACCTCCTTTGAAATGGTGGTTTGGTCTTTACCAATACGAACTGCAATCGCTTTGAATGTCATTCCGTTATACAAGCAATCTTGTATTTCGATTCGGTCATCAAGCGTTAGATGTTTCTTTGCTGTAGAAGTAATATCAGTCATTTTCTTCTCCTTCTGCAAGAAAAATTCCGACTATTCTAATTCTTGTGTGGAGATATTATATCGTATTTAGATTATTGATACAAATAAAGATGGAAAAGCAAAATTCGTTTTAATTTTACAAGAGGGTGAATATTTTAAAAACCACGGCACTGTAGTGGTTTTGCTTTCGCAATCCGAAAATGTGGATTATGAAATGTGTGTTGAAATAGAAATGGGAACCACCAAATTAGATAGACCTTCTTGGATTGATTGTTCTCAGGCTTACACTATAAGTAAATCTCTTTTTAATAACAAGGGGTCTTGGTGTGCGGGTAAGCTCTCAGAAGAAAAAATGGTTGAAATAGATGATGCATTACAGTAGCACCTAAAATTAACGTTCCAAAATCTTCAGCAACAGGATCTTCTCTTTCAAGTTCGAAATTTAAGTTCATACAAAGCCCTTTATATAATGGGTGGAATTCTTGGAGCAGGAGCAATGGCACTACTAAACAAGCAGGACAAAAAAGACGTTGTATCTATTGCAAATCAAAGCAACAAGATAGATGTATCACAAGAATAATTAACAAATTCAAGATTGAGATTTAAGAATCAAGAGCTTTATGTTAAAAATAGAGTATTAAAAGACACAATTATTAAATTAGAGAATGAAAATAAGGTATTAAAACAAAAAAACAAGAATTCTTTAAATTAATTGCATAAAACATTTTCTCAAACTTAACGCCACCACGAATATCTTCTTAGACTAATTTCCACTTGCTATTCCATTGTGGATTTTAGATTGGGAATTAACTATACACAACTTATTGCAAGAAATCGCAAATCATGTATTGACAATCTGACGTTTTTGCGCTATAATGGCTAAGATATCTGGGTGTGGCGCAGCTGGTAGCGTGCTTGACTGGGGGTCAAGAGGCCGCAGGTTCAAGTCCTGTCACTCAGACCAAATAGTGCCGCTAGTGCGGCAATGAATAATGAATGATGAATAATTTATGATAAGGCGCTAAACTAAAACGGCACTTTTTGTATTATTTGTTATTCATTTTTCATTATTCGCTGAAAACAAAACTCATCACAAAGGAGAATCGCCATGAACCAACAATTTCCTCGTACAACCGTTTCGGGTATATCAATGCCTCGCATGTTGATTGGCAGCAACTGGTTGCTTGGCTTCAGCCATACGGGAGCAGCGGCAGATCAGATGATTCGCACACGTAATTCAAGCAAAGAAGCGATGCTGCCGATTTTTGAGGCATACTTGCAGTTCGGCATAAATGCGATAATGGCGCCTATTTCGGATTCTCCGCTAATGCAAGATACTATTGCGTATGCGGAGCAAAAACTTGGGCAAAAGATTATACGCATAGACACGCCGGTTATTAATGTAGACGATACAATGCAGGGCAGGCAAGAGGCTTTGGAGGCTATTCGTCAAAGCCGCGCGGCGGGATGCGATTTCTGCTTGATTCACCACGCAAGCGCAGAGCAGTTGGTCAACAAAAACAAGCAAGAGATAACACGTCTGCCGGATTACCTTGCTATGATTAGAGATGCAGGAATGATTCCGGGGCTGTCGGCGCATATGCCGGAGCTTATTTTATACTCCGATGCAAACGAGTATGATGTTGAAACATATATTCAAATCCTCAACTGTATGGGTTTTATGATGCAGGTGGAGATCGAATCGGTAATACGGATAATTCACAATGCAAAGAAGCCTGTTATGACTATCAAACCTATGGCAGCGGGGCGTACAACGCCGTATATCGGGCTTACATTTAACTGGAATATAATTCGTGACTGCGATATGATTACCGTTGGAGCGATGACAGCGGAAGAAGCGTATGAAGATATTGAAATTTCGTTTGCCGCGCTGGAAAAACGTCTGCCGAATCTTGAGGGAAGAAGCAGCCCTGCCGCTAAGGAACAGGTGATTTTGAACAGATAGAAAACTGAAATATAAAATTTCACTAACGAGCCGAAGAACAAACTTAGTTCTTTGGCTTTCTTTGCATTGAAAATACTTTATTTAGATGTAATATACAATTTTAAATATCAGAAAGCATTGCATCACATGTTTGCATATGTTATAATGTATATATTAATAGGACTATTTGAATCGGTTTTAGTACAAAAAGCCGAAATAAGGCTCGTAAATATTGAAGAATATATTGAAGCGAACTATTAAATTAAAATAAAGAGATGTGAGGAGCGGGTAAAATGAAAAACAAAACACGTAAATTGTTGGCAATGGTAATGGCGTTGGCGCTATGTCTCACGGCAATACCAATTGGGATGCCTATGGTTGCAAAGGCGGAAGCTATTGAACACGATATTAGCGCAGGTCCGCTTACTGCCGTAAAGGGAAACGACTATATCGTTGTCCAAAGCGGAGATGTGGAAAAAGCTAATACAATAACAGTTGCCAATGATTATGACGGCGTTATAAGGCTTAGCGGCGTAAATATTCAAGCGATAAAACCTCTTTCATACGGAGCAGGTACGCTAACGGCGAACTATGTGCTTGAGCTTGACGGTCCGAATATTCTTAACGAAACATCCGGCGTTGCGGCGCTTCCTGTTCCAAAGGGTGTAGCGGTACGAATCAGAGCGCTAAACAGTACAGAACAAGACAGTCTTTTTGTTGAATCCACAGGCGGCGGTAACACCGCAGTTATTGGGTCGTCTGCCGGCAATGCAGCAGGTACAATTATTATAGACAGCGGTACAATAACCACCAAAGGCGGAAACAACGGTTCTGCAATCGGAACCGCTGTTGCATACGGCGGAAGCGCAAATGATTTCAACTCATTTACTTTGATAATAAATGGTGGAAAAATTACTGCTAATGGTAGCAGAATTGGTATTGGCGGCGGTAGAATGGTATCGATTGGCACTATTGTAATTAATGGCGGCGATATTGTTGCAAACGGAATCGGCGGATTATACGAAAATGGTGCAGACGGTCGATTTGACGGCGGTAGTATTATAATAAACGGCGGTAATATTACTTGTAACGGCAGGCTTGGATTTTCCGGTGGTCCTGCGGCAGGCGGACAAAGAGCGACTGGGTCTCTTGTTATTACAGGCGGTAATATCAGAGTTACAGGCGGCATAGGCGGCGGTTCTGCATATAACGCAAGCGGCGATTATGCATGTTATGAATCTGTTGTTATCCTGCCTGAGGCGAATATATCGCGTACGGTCGCTCTTGGCGTAGACCCGCCCGAAAGTTTTGCAGGAATGATTGACGGAACTCCTCAGGTGGGCAATGCTAAGAATATATTCTATATGAACGAAGCAAATCTTACAAATATAAACGGCACCACACCAACAGCGTTTACAATTGACACACCTCACAAAAACATCAATGTATTTGCTGATTTTTCCGCATATTGCGCAGCGCTCGATACATTGATAAAGACTGCAAATGAAAGTAAGGTTCTTCCTATTTCAACATCCGTGTTTAACATGGGATTCACAGAAGCATCCTGCAACTTGCCGCTTTACTATTACAACAATATGGCAGCTGCTCCCGGTACAGAAATCAAATTCACAGCGTCCGGATGTGCCGACAAGATAATGGCAGACGCAACGGATATAACCGGCGGAACCGTTGCCCTCACAGGCTCGGGAACGCCGGAAACAGCGACCCCGAGACCAACTCCAACGCCTGCTCCCGAGGCGTCAGACATCTCAAGACTTGCGTCGCTCACATATGTAACAAGTTTTGGAGCAACAACGGCGGTTTCTGGATTCAAACCCGCGCATGAAGGGTTGGATAATGAATATAACATAACACTTCCGGGCGGAAAAACCGCAGTGTATCTTGAAGCAAAGGTTGCACACAGCAGAGCGAAAGTCACAGTAAGACCGGCGGAAGATGCTGATGTGCCCGGGACAGACCAAGCTGCAGGTAAGAGTATAGATGTCAGCAGCGGTACCGGCTCTGCGATCGTTACAGTAACTGCTCAGAACGGAACAAAGAGCGAATTTAAAGTTAATTTCAAAGTAGGCGATGTGCTGGACAGAACAGAAGACTATGTTTGGTTTAACGATAATCGCGCCGGTGCATCGAGCAGCGGGCTGGGGCAGTGGAACGTAGGACTAAATGCTAAGATGAGTGAGCCGAATCCCGCCGGTTCGGGAAACAATGTAATTGAAATGACTGCGGCGGCAAGCACACATTCGTTCCTGACTAAAAACTTCTTAGAGCTTAGCGGCGAGACTATTATAAGCACAAGGGTTTATATTCCGTCGGCAAGCAAACCTAACACAGACATAAACCTAAACGGCAATCTAATGAGCTTTAAAGACGACGGCACATACACTTTTGGCACACATAGCGATACATACGATTTCGACACATGGATGAAGCTTGATTTCCACATTATGCCCGGCAGCGACTCCAATTTGGTCACAAAATGGGCAAACACCGAAATACGCGCGTATATCAACGGCGAATTTGTGGCAGAAAAACTGCATCCTCTAACATATTCAACGATGACAGTTGGTCCCGGCGGGATGCCGTATTCAGGATGGGGTCAGCAAACACCGCAATTGCAGCTGTATCAAACAAAGTATTTGGCTACAGCCTATATTGATGGCGTAAGCATTGTAGAGCCGCACGACTTTATTATTACCGAAACAGAAGTTGAGCGTTATAACGATTTAGCTAACAATATGAAGCTGGACGGCGACGTTATAATCAATGTAAACCATGATATTGATATGACTACATTTGCCGGCAAGGTAAAGGTATATGAGGACGGCGCAGAAATTACACCTACGTCGATAGCGGTTACTCCTTCGTTCGAAAACAAGATTGTTGTAAGCTTCGCAAATGACAATATGCAGCCTTACACATATTATGAGTTTGTTTTAGATGGTGAACTAAAAGATATAACCGGACGTAAAATTTCGCCGGAGGCGGCGAGTGTGGGTATAACAACTGGTGGTGAGCAGGGTCAAATGCCTCCGGCTATCACACCTCTTGTGCTCGAAGAAGGTCAGGAATTTATCATGCCGGATGAATTTAATACCGGCTATTACAGCGTAGACGATTATAATGATTTCCCGAATATGCTAAATAAATATCCGGACCTTGGCTTGACTGGAAAGCAGGTAAGAATTACGCAGTCTTCTATAGATACAATGATTGCAAAAGGCACAGCTGAGTACGACGACGAAGGAAGAGTTGTGTTTAAGGGCTTCAAAATAATAGACGGTTCGCTGAATGTAGAAGCCAGCAATGTACTTGTGGAAGATTTCTATATTAATTCGTTTGAGCAGTCGACCAACTATTCTGTTGGCGGCGGCGCAAAGAATGTTGTTGCGCAGGATGGCGAACTTTTTGGTTCCTCCGGCACATCAGTCGGCGGCGAAAACGTTAAACTCTTGCGTATGCATATTCATTCGGGAAATGCAGACGGACTAAAACCAAGCAGCGGATGGTGGGTAGAGTCTTGCTACCTCCACGATTTCGGTCATGGATACTTGGCTCATGCGGACGGCGCGCAAATTTCGGGCGATAGATATGGACTGACAAACGATATCCGTATGTACGGTAACCGTATAGACATGCCTCCGATGCAGTTTTTCAACATGGCAAATGCAACAATATTCTTTTCACTGGACTTTGGGCCGATTATTAATGTAGATATACAGTATAACTGGTTTAACGGCGCCGGAAACTGTGTGGTAATTGGTGCGCAGGAAAAGCTATGTAAAAATGTGACGTATAAGAACAACTATATGGGTTGCGGCAGAGTGTGGAGCGCTTTAAACCACAAAGATATACGACCGGAGGACATAGGCAGCCATGATGTTCAATGGGCGACAGAGTTTGATGATGTAAACGTAGATATACCAAGTGCAGGCAGCGTTGTATATAAAAACGAAAACGGTGAACGCATATATGACCTTATAGATGCAGGCGGCAAGGTAACGATTATGACAAACTTCGCTAATTTTACCACCAGAGAACAAAAGATAAAAGTGGTTGCAGAATTATATAACAGCGAGGACGAACTTCTGGATACAGCATCACCGGCATTGGAGCCGCTTCCGAGATACACCCCTGTAAGCGAATACTACAGCAGACCGGTTAGAGAATTTCAAGATTTGATGGCGGCGTATATGGGTGTTACGCTTCAGACAGGCGGCAGCGGAGAGGCGCAAAACAACGCGGCAACCTTGAATTCATTTTATGCTGTACCGGGCTTTGCTGAGTGGGTAGAAAACGAACTTAATCAGCGTTCGGATTTAAACATTCGAGCAGACTGGTGGCTGTATGAACATGCGAAGACCGATGCAGACAGATCGTGGTTCTTCGGAATGAAAGAAGCGCAGGAACTTCCAATTAGTGTGCAGAGAGCGTTCGATTTCAATGTAACACCTGCGGCGGGCGACTATATTAAGGTATCGGTATACAAAGATTGGAACGGCGCGAAGGCGGATCAGCTGCTGCGTCCGGCAGACATAATCGAATGCAGCGGCGAACCTGCGGAATTGCCGATTCTAACGGTTTCTGATATTGCTATAGAGAGCGGTCAAATCACAGCGAACGTACGCAATGCATATAATACGACAAAAACAGTTGACTTTATAGTAGCTCGATATAACGGTGATATGCTTGTGAATGTAGCTCTGCTTCCGAAAGAGATAGCGGCGGATCACGATGGACCATTCAGTTTCACCCTTGAACCTGCACCGGCAGGTTCCAAAAAAGTGGACAAAATCAAGGTAATGGCATGGAAGAGTGGCACACAAGAGCCGTTATGCGCTGCATATGAAGAGGAGTTAGTAAGTGCATTTTAGGCAAGATTAATTATAACAATATAATCGCAAAAAATGTCCCTTGGCTCTAGTAGCCAAGGGACATTTTCTATATGATTTATCCGCATAAAAAAAGCCAAACGTTCTCTAACGAGATCGTATGGCAATACTAATTCCAATAAGAAATATACCGAAAAAATCTGCGTAAAAAAGCACAAATTAAACTTTTTTACTTGATTTTATTCTATATTTCTAATTAGAATTAGTATTATGATAAATAATAGTTTTACTAATAAATCAAGTGTTTTTCATAATTACGTTTTCAACCAAATCTGCCGCGTGTTCGCATGTGTCGCAAACCTTCTCCAGACAACGGTAAATCTCTGTCCAAGCTGCTGCCGATTTTGCATCAATATTCGATGTATACAAATGTCTCACCGAATTGAGATAGCAGTTGTCGCCAGTTTCCTCTAAATGATTCAATTCAATAATAGATTCGTGTATCGTTTTAGACTTCTTGAAATCCGAAAAAACTTTTAACACGCTTAATAGCTCATTACAGCACTGTTTTGCGATACCTGCAAAAGTAATCGCGTTGGGGAGGATTTCTTGCAGATTATACATATAAATACGCAGCAACACATCTTCAACAGCATCGGTAACGTCGTCGATTTCATTAGCAATAGCCATGATGTCTTCGCGTTCTATGGGCGTGATAAATTCGCGTACTAACTTGCTTACCAAATCATGCTTCAATCCATCGCCCTGGTGTTCAACAGCGTGAAGATTCGCCATGTTCTGATCAAGCTCATCAATGTTAAAGTCAGTTAAGATTGTTTCCAGCTGCTCGGCTGCATGATAAGAGCAATTTGCCATTTCTTCAAGCATTAGAAAATAATTATTTCCTTGTTTTTTTGCCATAATATAATTCAGAACCTTTCCGCTCACATAGATTTTGTTTGGTTTTGCCTACACCTTTGCAGTGAGCAAAGAAAGGTGTATAATTCAAAAGTTAGATATTTTAGAAAATCCATAAGAATAATTTAACCATAACAAAGGCAAGCAATCCGCATCCGGGGAAGGTGAGCACCCATGCAGTCACCATCTCTTTCACAATACCCCAGTTAAGTGATGATAGCCGCTTTGCCGCGCCAACGCCCATGATAGATGTTGTCTTCGTATGTGTTGTACTAACAGGCATACCGGTAACCGACGAAAACAGCAGACAGCCCGCAGCCGCCAAATCGGCGGAAAAGCCCTGATATTTTTCCAGATGAACCATATCCATGCCCACCGTTTTAATAATACGCATACCGCCGATAGATACGCCGGTTGCCATGACTATAGAACAAAGTATCATCAGCCACATGGGGATATTGAAGCTTGCAGCAGGGCTCAAACCTTGCGCAAAATACGAACCCAACAAAAATACGCCCATAAACTTCTGCCCATCTTGCGCGCCATGCATAAAAGCCATAGATGCGGCGCCGGCAATCTGTGCGCCTTTAAAGAATCGGTCTGATTTAAGCCTGTTTGAACGCTTGAAAAGCAGTTCAATCAGCCGAACAGTACCGAAACCCAGCGCAAATCCGATTATAAGCGAGAATCCAAGACCATAAAGCACCTTTGTCCATTCTGCGCCGTTAATACCCCCCAAGCCGCTGTTTATGGCAATGGCTGCACCCGTGAGCCCTGCTATAAGCGCATGGCTTTCACTTGTGGGGATACCGAGCCATGATGCTGCAGTTGCCCACAGAACAATCGCAAATAACGCCGCGCAAAGAGCAATCAGCGCGTCATTATAGTTGGTGCCAAAATCCACCATATTTGTAATGGTCATAGCCACGGAAGGAAGCAAGCTTGTCATAACAACTATACCTAAAAATTCGCAAAACGCCGCCATCAAAATAGCCCAACGCGGCGACAAAGAGCGTGTCGACACACAAGTCGCAATAGCATTTGGTGCGTCAGTCCAGCCGTTAACCATAATAACACCCAAGGTTAGGATAGAAACGATAGCAAGAGCAGGATTGCTAAATGCTGCTGAAATAAAGTCCACAGGAGAGGAGAACATAAAACACCGCCTTAAATCAAAACTTTACACACATTATACAATATAATCAGACTCAATATCAAGAGGATGTTCAAAATTCGATATTTTAATTTTAGAAAGCCGAAAAATATTCAAAAATCATTGTTGTTTTTGAGCAGTTCAATAAACTTTGCGTCGGAATCATTAAGCACTTTGCCGTCCAGCAGATCCGGTCTTTTGGTAAATGTGTTTATAAGAGATTGCTCGCGCTTCCATTTTTCTATATTTGCATGATGCCCCGAAATCAGCACATCTGGCACACCGCGCCCCATAAACTCCGGCGGGCGCGTATACTGCGGATACTCCAGCAAGCCGTCGTAGTGCGATTCGGAGGAATATGCATCCTCGCTCGCCAAAACGCCGTCTACCAGCCTGCATACGGTGTCTATCACCGCCATAGCAGGAATTTCACCGCCTGTAAGCACAAAGTCGCCAATCGACAGCTCCATATCTATAATCTCATCTAAAATACGCTGGTCAACACCTTCGTAGTGTCCGCACAAAATCACAATATGCTCATATTTAGACAAATCTGCGGCAACACTTTGCGAAAAAACCTTACCCTGGGGTGACATATATATCGTGAGCGGTTTATAGTCAAGTTCGCCAACAATGCTCATATACGCATCATAAATAGGCTGCGGTGTCATCAGCATACCAGCGCCGCCGCCGTAGGGATAATCGTCCACACGCCGGTGCTTGTCCGTTGAGAAATCGCGTATTTGAATGAAGTTGAACTCCAGTATGCCGCTGTTTTGTGCGCGACCAATAATGCTGTCACATAAAACAGCCTCAAACATAGTAGGGAATAGGGTTAACACATCAAACCGCATCAGTCAATCAACCCTTCTATCAAGTGTACCGTCGCAATTTCGGTGTCGATATCCACACGCAGCACGACATCGGGAATCACAGGCAGCAGTATATCTTTGCCGGATTCCGGTTTTACAACATATATGTCATTACTGCCGGTGTTAAACACATCTGTAATCCTGCCAAGCTCAACGCCTTCGTCGGTGATAACACGTACGCCAATCAGGTCGCAGATATAATATCCCACTTCCGGCTCGCCGAGCTGCTCTCTGTCGACATATAGGATACTTCCCTTGAATTTTTCGGCATCGTCAATCCCATCAATACCGTCGAATTTCACAATAAGGTTGGATTTCTGATATTTTACGTTAGAAAATTGAAGTTTCAATTTTTCGTCTTTTTTGTTGGTATATATATATTCAAGCGTTTCGAAATCTTCGATACTGTCCATCCAAATAACGACCTTAACCTCGCCGTTAAGACCGTGTGTGTTGACAATTTGCCCGACTTCTAATGTAGAATTTCGCATAATAAACCTCCAGCTTATACTACCACATAAAACAGGGACGGCACAAAAGCACCGCCCCGTATACACAGGTTTTAACCTATAATCTCAACCACAACACGTTTGTTTTCGCGGCTTGCAGCAGCTTTAACAACGGTTCTGATCGCTTTAGCTATCCGCCCTTGTTTGCCAATGACCTTGCCCATGTCGGACTCAGCAACACGCAGCTCTAAAATAGTGCCGTGGTCGCCGTCCAGCATAGTAACAGACACATCGTCCGGGTTTTCGACCAAGGACTTAGCCAGGATTTCCAATGTTTCTTTCATTGCAAATGCCTCCAATACAAAAGTCGTATTATTAAAATTTGCTTAGATAATGCCAGACTTTTTAAGTAATACCTTCACAGTATCAGTAGGTTGCGCGCCGTCAGCAATCCATTTTTTAGCCTTGTCAGGATTGATGTTAACGGTCGAAGGCTCTGTCATCGGGTTGTATGTGCCGATTTCCTCGATAAATCTACCATCTCTGGGATATCTCGAATCTGCAACAACAACTCTATAGAAAGGAGTCTTCTTTGCGCCCATTCTCTTTAATCTGATTTTAACTGCCATATTTAGTCACCTCCATAAAATTTTTGCTTTATCTTAATTATTTACAGCAATGTGATTTATTATAATAAATCACATTGCCCATATAATAAGTATAAACGTTTACATAAAGGGTATTTTGCCATGTTTCATCTTCTTTTTGCCGGATTTCGACGAAAACTGCTTCATCATAGACTTCATCTGCTCAAATTGCTTCAAAAGTGCATTTACATCCGACACCTTAACACCTGCGCCGTTAGCGATTCTAACCTTGCGGCTTGCATTAAGTATTTCGGGTTTGCGGCGTTCTTTCAGCGTCATAGAACAAATAATAGCCTCGGGACGCGCCATCTGTTTGTCGCTAATTTCAACATCTGCCAGCGCCTTGTTGTTCATGCCCGGAAGCATTGATAATATTTGATTGAGCGGACCAAGTTTCTTTATCTGCTGAAGCTGCTCCAAGAAATCTTCCAAATTAAATTGGGCAGACATCATCTTCTTTTCAAGCTTCGCCGCCTGTTCTTCGTCGAACGCGTCCTGCGCCTTATCGATAAGCGATAGCACATCGCCCATGCCGAGTATACGCGATGCCATTCTGTCGGGATAAAACAGCTCCAAATCGGTGAGCTTCTCGCCCATACCAACAAACTTGATAGGTTTGCCGGTTATATGCCGCACAGACAATGCTGCACCGCCTCGTGTATCGCCATCCATCTTGGTTAGAATTACACCGTCGATACCGAGCTGTTCGTTGAAGCTTTGCGCCACATTAACAGCGTCCTGACCTGTCATAGCGTCTACAACGAGCAAAATTTCGTTGGGTTTAACTTGCTCTTTTATATTTGTCAGCTCGCCCATCAACTCTTCGTTGATATGAAGGCGACCGGCGGTATCTATAATAACCGGGTCGTTACCGTGTTTTTGCGCATGCTCATACGCAGCCTTTGCGATACCGACAGGGTCCATACTGCCCTCAATAGTAAACACAGGGATATCCATCTGCGCGCCGACAACCTCAAGCTGTTTTATAGCCGCTGGACGGTATACGTCGCACGCAACAAGCAGTGGGCGTTTTTCGTACTGCTTTTTTATAACGCCGCCAAGCTTTGCGCTTGTAGTAGTTTTACCTGCACCCTGCAAACCAACCAGCATAATAACACTTGGAGGTTTTGAGGAAAACATGATTTTTGAGTTGGTGGAACCCATGAGTTCTGTAAGCTCATCGTTCACTATCTTTATAATCTGCTGAGCCGGCGTAAGGCTGGAAAGTACAGCGTCGCCAACAGCCTTTTCGCTCACCTTTGCAACAAAATCTTTAACAACCTTGAAGTTGACATCCGCTTCGAGCAGAGCCATCTTGACTTCACGCATAACCTCTTTAACGTCTGCCGCAGTGACCTTGCCGCGGCCGCGAAGCTTTTTAAATACACCTTGCAGCTTTTCGCCTAAGTTTTCAAATGCCATAATACGCTAGCCCTTTCACGTTATACTAAGTTCTCTATCTTGCTAATACCATATGCAATTGCGTTAATACACTCAATTGCATCGTCTGACAAGCTCATATTTTCCAGCTTATCTATGTTGGCGGTGATATGACCGCACAGTGCCATAATATCGGAAAACCGTTCGACAAGATTAAGGCTTTCTTCGTATTCGGTAAGCTGTTTTTCGCCGCGCTTAATGTTGTCGCGAACGCCTTGGCGAGTGATATGCAAATGTTCGGCGATTTCAGATAAAGATAAATCCTGGTTGTAGTACAAATCTAAAGCATCTATTTGTTTATCTGTAAGCAAATCTTTATAGAAATCAAGCAACATGCTAATGCCAAAATCTTTATTCATCAAAATCACACGTGCCTTTCATATTTTAGAGCGCAAAAAGCGCACAAACATCATTGTAAAGTGATAATGTAAAGGTTGTAGCTTTACACCACAAACATTTTACCCTAATACGTCGGAATTGTCAAGACATTTTCGCAAAATAAATAAAAAAGTTTTGCATATATAGTATACAGCAATATTATTGAGTACTAGATTAGCTCAAATGATATTGACCTTAAAAGTTTATTAATATATAATATAGATATGACTGGTGAGAAGGGGGAGTGTAATATGGAGATACTCAGCAAAAATGTATTTATTGATAAAAATGATAAAATATATATAAACAAAACCGCATATGACCATCCGGAGAATGGTTTGCATACGCATGAGTTTTTGGAGATTGTATACATTGCCTGCGGTACTGCAGACCACGCGATAAACGGCAAAACTTACAAGGCGCGCGAAGGCGATGTGTATATGATGGACTACGCAGATGTCCATACATTCGAACACAGGAGCAGCGATTTTTGTATCATAACATGTGCGTTTTTGCCTGATATGCTCGACGACTCGCTTGGTGAATCGTACGATGCGCAGGACCTTTTTAAGCTTATGCTGTTCCAACCGTTTTTCGAAGAGGATGAAAACCTGCGTTTTGGGCTGAACCTGCTGCATCACGGCAAGGAATTCGGTATTATCTTCGAGGAGATGGACAGAGAATTTAAGAACAAAGAAACGGGATATCAGGCGGTATTAAAAGGATATTTAACGGTGCTTTTGTCTAAGCTATTTAGAAATATCATTAACAAAGAGCCGGGAAATGAGCCAACGCCGCAAAGTAGTATCATTGAAAAGGCTATCAGCTTTTTGCAGGAAAACTACTCGAAACCCTTTAGCTTGGCGGAATTAGCAAAGGTTGTATTGCTTAGTCCCAGCTATTTTTCTACTATGTTTAAGAGTCAAACAGGAGTAAGTATAACAGACTTCACTCAGAAAATTCGTGTGTCGCAGGCGTGTCATCTTCTGCTTACAACAAGGCATTCAGTGGATGAGATAAGGACGATGGTGGGGTATAACGACAGCAAATTTTTCTATCAAGTGTTTAAGCGATATACAGGACTTACGCCCGGGGCATATAAGAAGAAGCATATGGGTGGAAACTAAAACTTCAAATAAAAATATCTCTGCCGCTGTGCGGCAGAGATATTTTTTATACCCATATTACTAATTTAATCTAAACTCAATTTCCTTAATAGCACACCAATCATGCACGCTATTACCTTGACCTACAAACTTGATGTATTTCGCCTTAACAGGTTTGTCAAACTTAAACAACTCGCCGTCGGATTTGCCATCGCTGGTAAACTTGCCGATAAGCTCATATGTCTTGCCGTCGGCAGAAGCGTGAAGTTCGAAGTAATTAACACGCTCGGAAGCCTTGTTGAGTACGAGGTATGCCGAAGTTACTGTATATTCCTCGTCAAACTCGTATGCAATCCATTCGCCCTTACCTTCGGTAGACCAAAGCGTATTTACGTCATCGTCATACGAATACTCACCGATTTCGTCGTTGTAGTACGAGCTGTATTTGCAGCCATCTATCTTAGCGTTGCCGTCTTTGGCTTCAACGTCGCCATCAGGTTTTGCAACAATCCTGCCTGGTGTGATATCAACGATACGTGCAAACGGATCCCAATTAACCCTTGCGCCAAAGCTTTCTGCAACAAACCGAATCGGAACTAAGAATCTGCCGTCTATGATAGTAGCCGCAACATCCAGCTCAACCTCCGCGCCTGCAACATTTGCGATATTAGAGCCGTTTGTAATGGTTACAACATGACCTTCCTTGGTTGCTGTAGCGGTCGAAGTTGCCTGATCCCATGTTACATCCGCGCCAAGACCTTCGAAGATAACTCTCATAGGTACAAGTGTTCTGTCGTCAACAATAATCGGGTCAACATCGGAATACTTAAACGCCTTGCTTATACGTATGCCTATAACGTCGTTCGTATTAGCAGGGGATTTCATTGCGAGGCGGTTCGCGTTGCTGTCTTTGTATGTAAGCTTAACAGCGCCTGCAGAAGCGGTAAAGTAAGCCGCGCCGCCGTCTTTTGTAACGATAACGTCTTCGCCGTCGCCTGTTGTCCATGTACCTTCCTTAATGCCCGATACAAATACCTTAAATTCGCCTGTGCCTGGGATTGTGAAGGACACTTCTTTTTCCATTCTCTTAGCGTCTTTGCCGAATACAGCAACTCTGTCGCTTACAACAGCGCCTGCAAGGGTGTCGCTTTCTATAAGAGTACTCTTGAGGTCAGCAGCTTTAGAATCAGCATCGCCAACAGTCATAACATTCAGGAAGTAGTCCGTCTTGTTTGCCTTAGCAGGCGATATTTCAATTCTGCCCCAGCCTTGACCTTCGTTGGAGGTTTCAGGGTCATACACACCCACATCGAAGTTTTGACCGTCTACCCAATACTCTTTGCCCGGTCCGCCTATTTTCTCTATTTTTGCGTCAGCCGGAAGTAATGTTTCAACAACCATCTTACCGTTGTTTAAGCCATAAGCCGTACGTGTAACGGTTGTCGTATTGCCGCTTATGCTTGGCTCTTCCAAGATATGCAGCAAGAACGACTTCTTAAACGAAGCGTTAGACGATGTAACCTTATCCATTACGATCAAAACAGCCGGATGGTCTTCGTCTTCGAGCGGTAAAAATACCATGGAGCGAAGTACTTCAGATACCTTGCTGCCGTATGCCTTTGTTATATCGCCCTTGATGTATGTATATTCAGGATATTGTTCGTCTGGACCGAATTCGTGGTCAAGAACAGTACCTGTTTCGTAGCCTGCGCTCTTCCAATCGTCAAGAGTCAGCTTTTCCATACCGCCGCCCGGAACACGTTGTCCGCCGTCGTTGGAGGTTGTGCCGTAGTACGATTCTTTTTCGTCCGGGTCGTAAATCGCCAAGGTATTATGCGCAATAGAACGCTTGTTGTAGCTTAGGTCGTGAGCGGAAGCGTAGCCGGAGCCGTAGTTGCCGGATTCGCTTGCCAAAAGACCTTTGTAGTAAAGCTGGAACGAACCCGCTTCAAGATGCTCATGGTTTGCAGACCAAAGTTCACCGATGTTCATATATGCGATTACATTATCGGATTCTCTGCCGTCTTCCCAGCCTGTTCTTGCAACCATCATGCCCTTAGGATATGAGAAATACTTCGAAAGCGGAAGTTCGCGCAGGTTCTTAAGCTCAAGCCCCGGATCGTTAAATATCAGATGGTTTATCGGTGTGTAGTATCCAAATAATACGTTGAAGTTACCCATCATAGGCGACTGACGTGCGTATTCCTTCTTGAGAATCGGGTCATTATAATATGTAGCCGCCAGGAACAATGTGTTAGACATACCGGTCAAGTAGCCTTCGGTTTTGCCCAAATCTGCGCCGTCATCGCCGAAGCGGAAATACATGCCGTCGGGACGTCTTAAGTATAACCACATATACGGCACATACTGCAAATCGCCGTCAAATACGTCTGCGCCTGTGCCTTTTTTAAACAGCCATGCACACCAGTAATCCCAAACGCCTCTGTATGAGCCGTAGCCTGTACCTTGGATATTAAAGTGCGACGGCGACCAGAAGTTTCTTGCGGGGATATATTCGTCGAGCAATCTGCCTGCGCAATAGTCGTATATGTCAGGACGCTCATCGTATGTTGCCAAACTGAATACAAGCAGGTTGTGGAGCAAAGATTGCTCGCTGCCGTGGCTTGTAACAGAACTCTGACCGTTTGGAGGATAGTTTACTTCAAGCGACTTTGCAATACCTTCCGCATAAGCGATTAATGTTGCTTTTGTGGAATCGTCGAGAAGGGGATAGCACCAGTCGTATACTTGACCGATCATTGCGATAACGTGACCTTCTATACGGTATGGGTCGCCGTATCCTTCGAATGAAACGGTGTTTGCATAGTTAAGAATCGCAGATATTGCTCTTTCGCCGTTTGCGGTGTTGCCGTTAACAGCATAGTCAAACGCGTATGCTTCAATAATCGCAAGCATTGGCGCGCTGTAGTTACTGGAACCCGCCTTTGCCGCCGGTAGAATACCGTCGAAATCGTTGCCCAAAAGTCTTTCAAGCTCCGAATAAGCGCTTGCGTTTTGCTCGTTTGTGAAGTTTGCTTTTATAGTAGGAATATCTTCTTTTGTAAACATAACGCGCGGATGCGAAGCTATAGGTGTAACGCTGGGCTTTTTATATACATTACTCGGCAGCTTTTCTGCGTCTGCAAGGCTGGGGGCTTTGGGTTCTTGCCCCATACCTGTGGGCGTATATGTTTTGTTGTCTGTAATAATAAACTTATCGAAAACAATGCTCCACTGCTGGCGTCTGATCAAGCGAGCCATAACAACATCGCCGGATGCGGAAGCGGGAACAGTACCCAGCTTTGTCCAAACGAATTCGCCCGGGCTGCCGCCGAGTGTTATAGCATTATATGCGCCTGCGCCAACAGAGAAGAAGGCGGTTCTGCCGGATTCGTCGCCTGCGCTTGCTTGTCTTGCCCATATGGTGTATGTACCGGGTTTATCTGCCATAAAAGAGATATCGATATCCGGGGCGGAGTTTGCAGGAGGCACAGTTTTGTCTTCGCTGGTAACGCCAAGACCTTTGCCGCCAGACATACCCGAGCCGGAGGATACTTCAATATTGCTCTTGTTGTATGGAAGAGTCTCTGCTTCTACCATCAAGAATCCATTTGCTGTTTTGATAGATGGTTTTGGCGTCTCTATCGGTTTAGCAGTACCATCCGGAGCCATACCGGATGCCGGATTATAGTCTATGTTGGAAGTGATAACGAATTTGTCAAATACAGTACTCCACATTTGACGTCTGACTAGACCTGCAGCAACAGTTTCGCCGTCGTTAGCAACTGTGATTGAGCCCATCTTTGTCCATGCGCATACGCCGGGGCTGCCGGCGAGTGTTACTGTGCTGTATCCGCCTGTTCCGATGGAAAAGAATGCGGTTTGCGCCGACATATCGCCCGCACATGATTGGTATGACCATATTGTGTAAGTTCCGGCTTTTTCCGCAACGAACGTTAGGTCAATATCCGGTTTCGTGCCTGTAGCGGGTATGGTTTTGTCTTCGTTCGTTACCCCGAGACCGCTTTTTCCGGAAAACTCCGAGCCTGATCTTACTTCAAGGTTATCTTTGTTATATGGAAGTTTCTCCGCTTCGATCTCTAAGAATCCATCTTTGAGAGTCAAAGGACCTGCCGCCGACGCCGGGATGCTGAATATTGCAAGGCTGGACAGCATGGCAATACACAGAACTAAGCTAATCAGCTTTTTGTTTTTTGTTAACATTATACTTCCTCCTCTTATAATATTAGGATGTGCCGAAATCCGCATTTGCACATCCTGATTAGAACTATAGTGACATTTTACTACAAAAATATAATATATACAAGTGGGTTTTATTAGATTTGTTATAAAAAAACAGAATTTTTATGGTGTATTTTTCGATTTTAAAAAAATTGAAGTTTATAATGTCAACTAAATATGGAGCAAATCAGCGGCGTTGTTATACAATATATCAGCTCGCTGTGTATCGTTTAGCGGAAGGTCGAAGAAGTATTTCAGCTCCGATTCATAATCTGAAAGAGGGAAGTCTGTGCCAAACAGTATTTTGTCAACACCGTGACGCTCAATTATCTCCATCGCCAGCGACGGTGTAATCATGCTAATCGCGCTGGAAGTGTCAAAATACAGATTTTTGCCAACCAAATGCTTCAAAGAATCTTCCCAGCGGAATACGCCGCCAAGATGCGCACCGATTGCGACCATATCGGGGAATTCGCTAATGACATTTGCCAGACGGTGCGGGCTGCTGTGGTCGAGCGTGCGGTCGCCCATATGAAAGAGTATGGGAAGCCCAAGACGTACGATTTCTGCGTATATCGGCATCATTTTCGGTGTATCAATATCGAAAATCTGGAAGTCGGAGTGCAGTTTTATACCCTTTAGCCCGCTTGCTTTTATACGCGCAAGCTCAGCCTTATAATCTTCAAAAAGGGGGTGGATTGTGCCGAACCCAATCAATAAATCGGGATAGGCATCAACCAGATCGCTGATATATGTGTTTACGTTAACGACCTGCGACGGTTTGGTTGCGGTTGAATGCACAACTATTCTCGACACATTCGCCGCCGCTGCACGGTTGAGCAGGTCATCGTAGTAGCCTTTGGAAACAGGCTCTATTTTATAGTAGGTTTTCAAATTTTCAGTAGCCTTTTCGGCAATCTTGTCGGGAAATGCATGGGTATGAAAGTCTAATATTTTGTAGTCCATGTGTGCGCCTTTCTGGTTATGTAGTTATTTTTTATTTAAACAAAGTCGCAAAGGATGCTGTTGCTAACATTTATACCTTGACGTGTGAACGCCAAACAGCCGCCTTGTATTTGTAAAAATCCATTTTTGATATGTCTGTTTATTTCGGTTTCGAAGAGTGCCAATAAATCGGAGCCGAAGTGGGTTTGAAATGTGTAAAGGTCGATGCCTTTGCAGAGTCGCAACCCCATTATTATATAATCTGAAATCATATCTTGGTGTGATAAAACAGTTTTCTCCGCAACCGCAGATTTTCTGCTTTTAGTAAGCGATATATATGTGTCGATATCCGATGCATTGGCATATCGAGTGTCGTTAAAATATGAATGTGCGGCGATACCAAACCCGATATACGGCTCACATTGCCAATATTTCAGATTATGTCGGCATTCAAATCCGGGTTTTGCAAAGTTGGATATCTCGTATTGTACGTACTCTTGCGATGCAAAAAACTCTGTAATATAATCGTACATCTCGCGTTCTGCATCCTCATTTGGAAGCGCCAACTCATCGCGTTCATGCATACTGTAAAGCGGAGTGCCTTGCTCGATTATTAGACTGTATGCGGATAGGTGAGCGGGGGATAGTCTACATAATTCGTTTGCGGTAAACATTAAACTTTCCATACTCTGATTCGGCGCAGCGGATATCATGTCGAGATTGATATTTGTGAAGCCTGCATTAACAATGGCGTCATAGCTTTCAAGCACATCGCGGCTTCGATGCAATCTGCCGAGCGCGATAAGTTCGTCGTCGTTCATAGATTGCACACCCATGCTGATGCGGTTGACCCCTGCATTGCAGTAAATACGAAGCTTTTCGGCATTCACGGTAGCCGGATTGACCTCGATGCTAACTTCAGCATCGTCTGTAAAGCGAAATTGCTTGCGGCAAGCGGATAATATGCTGTCTATATGCTTGGGCGCAATACAAGAAGGCGTCCCTCCGCCGATAAATACGGTGTCGATATCAAGCTTTTTGTATGTGCCGATTTCCTTTATCAGCGCGCTTACATACACATCGTGCATATCGCTTCGGTTGTCAAACGATACAAAATCGCAATAATTACATTTTTTCACGCAAAAGGGGATGTGGATGTACAATCCTACAGGCATAGCGGTTGCTCCAATCTGCCTAATCTAATATTAATCAAGCTTCAAAACCGACATAAACGCCTCCTGCGGCACTTCTACACTGCCGACTTGACGCATACGCTTCTTACCTTCTTTTTGCTTTTCGAGCAGTTTCTTCTTACGCGTAATATCGCCGCCGTAGCACTTTGCAAGAACGTCTTTTCTAACCGCTTTAACGGTCTCGCGGGCGATAATCTTGCCGCCGATCGCCGCTTGTATCGGAACTTCAAACAGCTGCCGCGGGATAGCCTCTTTTAGTTTTTCCGCAATACGTCTGCCGCGCGCATACGCCTTTTCCTTATGCACAATAAACGACAGCGCGTCCACAATATCGCCGTTGAGCAGCATGTCCATCTTAACAAGGTCGGACTGCTGGTAGCCTATAAGCTCATAGTCAAACGATGCATAACCGCGTGTACGCGATTTGAGCGCGTCGAAGAAGTCGTAGATAATCTCATTAAGCGGAAGCTCGTAATGCAGCTGGACGCGCTCGGGGTCTATATATTTCATATCGATATATGTGCCGCGCCTGTCTTGGCAAAGCTCCATAATACTGCCGACATAATCCTTTGGTGTCATAATATTCGCTGTAACAAGCGGTTCTTCCATATGGCTAACCTCGCTCAAATTCGGCAGGTTTGTCGGGTTGTCAATCTTGAGTATTTCGCCGTTTGTCTTAATGATGCGATATATAACGCTCGGTGCGGTTGTAACCAAATCGAGGTTGTATTCGCGCTCAAGGCGTTCTTGGATGATTTCCATATGGAGCAAACCCAAAAAGCCGCATCTGAAGCCGAAGCCAAGCGCAATAGACGTTTCAGGGTCGAATATCAGCGACGCATCGTTGAGCTGTAGTTTTAGCAGCGCGTCGTTTAGGTCGTCATATTTCGCACCGTCGGCGGGGTAAATACCGCAGAATACCATCGGCTGAACCTCGCGGTAGCCTGTGAGCGGTTCGCTTGCAGGGCGGTCTGAGGTGGTTACAGTGTCGCCGACGCGTGCGTCCTGCATAGACTTAATGCTAGCAGCGATATATCCAACCTCGCCTGCCGCAAGTTCGCTTGCGGGAGTCATGCCGTTGGCGTTCAGGTATCCTATTTCAACCACGTTATACTTCGCGCCGGTTGCCATCATCGTAATCTCTTGCCCTGCCTTGATGCTTCCTTCTTTAACACGAACATATACGATAACGCCACGATATGCGTCGTAGTATGAGTCGAATATCAGCGCGCGAAGCGGGCTGTCTTTATCGCCTTTGGGCGCGGGAACCTTTTCCACTATTGCCTCCAGCACGGCTTCTATGTTGATGTTGTTTTTTGCGGAAATAAGCGGAGCGTCGCCCGCTTCAATGCCGATAACGTCCTCAATCTCGGTTTTAACCATATCCGGACGTGCGGAAGGGAGGTCGATTTTGTTTACAACAGGCACAATCTCCAAATCATGTTCTATGGCGAGATACGTGTTTGCCAGCGTTTGCGCTTCAATACCCTGCGACGCGTCCACAACCAAAATAGCGCCTTCACAAGCCGCAAGACTGCGCGATACCTCATAGTTGAAGTCGACATGACCGGGCGTGTCGATCAGGTTCATTATATAGGTGTTGCCGTCCTTCGCATTATAACTAAGCCGAACCGCGCGCGCCTTGATTGTGATGCCGCGCTCGCGTTCGAGGTCCATATTATCCAAAAGTTGATTTTCCATATCGCGATGTTCGACCTCGCCTGTGTTTTCGAGCAATCTGTCTGCAAGGGTAGATTTGCCATGGTCGATATGCGCTATAATAGAAAAATTGCGTATAAATTCCTGGTTTGACATTGATATACCGTCCTTATAATAAGATAAAATTAAACGTATTTTGCCACAATTGCCCGAATCTCCGCCTCATCGTTTGACGGCATAGCCACATCGCCAAACAGCGCCCACGATTCCGCGTGTTCAATGCATTCGCCCGGAGCAAGCAGACACAGCGGACTAAGCGTTTCAAGCTCGATAAACCTATTGTTTGTATATGTTTCATACGACATACCATTGTCGGGATAATACGCGCCGATTATTGGTTCGAATTTCTTTACGAACATATTGCTGTGGTTAAAATACATCGCGTATCCGTCATCGTTGTTGATACCGAACTTGAATGGAATCGACGCGTTTTCGTCTTGGCAGAGTGTGATAAACTTATCGCCCCAATGTACGCGCGGGTCATCCATCTTGGTGTATGACCATACGCCGATATTGCGGTTGGCGAGAAGACCTGTGTCTGCGTCCGGCATAGGTACAATCTCCTTGCCGCCGGGCGACATAACGCTAAGCGCCCAAAGCGCAAATTCAGATTCCCAAGCGCCGATATTTTGAATATTATGATACACATTCACCGCCGACGAATCGGGGCAAAGCGTAATTTCCATCATCATTTGCACACCTGTTTCGGTCTGTGCCTTTGGCGTAAACCGTGCGCCGTTTTCGATGATTTCGTAGCAAACAGGGTCGTTGTCGGGGTAATATGTCCTGGGCGATGCTTCCGGTGATGTCCAAAGGCGGTGCCCGCCATACATATACCACGCCTTACCTTCGCCAAACATATTGTCAAACGGTTCGCCTTTTTCGCATATTGTGCGCTGCGCGTCTTCAAACATCATATTAGCGCCGCCTACGAATCCATACCGGATGATGCGCGGACCGATATCGACAGTAACGTACAATTCGACGGTCCCATTGGATATCTCAACACATCTGCCGTAGGTTGAATAATTGATTTCTTTTATAGTTGTCATGCTTAAATCCTCCTAAATGTGCATTTTAATATAATATTCTATACATTTTAATAAAAACCTTTAAAATAATGATTGATTTTTCTTCTTATTCGGTGTAGAATATAGTGGTAAAACTATGATATATTACATTAGGAGGAAGTAAATCTATGAAGTTTGTAAAAGGTAATGCAATGGTAGGACAGTCGGGCGGACCGACAAGCGCAATCAACGCAACGCTGGCAGGTGTATACAAGGCGGCAAGGGACAGCGAGTATATCGAAACGATGTATGGCATGGTTAACGGTATCGAAGGTTTGCTAAATGGCAATATTGTAGATATGGGCATCAATATCAAGACAGATGCGGACATCGACCTTTTGGCGGCGACTCCGTCGGCATACTTGGGTTCATGCAGATACAAACTGCCGAAGGAAAAGGACGATGCGGCGGCTTTCGAAGCGGCATATAAGAAGATATTTGAGATATTTGCGCAGTATAATATAAAGTACTTTTTCTATATCGGCGGTAATGATTCGATGGATACCGCGTATAAAGTAAGCCAGTACGCTGAAAAAATCGGCTACGAAATCAATGTTATGGGTGTGCCGAAGACAATCGACAACGACCTCGCGGTTACAGACCACACACCGGGCTTCGGCAGCGCGGCGAAATATATCGCCACAGCTACGCGCGAAGTTAGCCGCGACGCAAGCGTATATCCGGCAAAGTGTGTTACCATCATGGAAATAATGGGCAGAAACGCAGGTTGGCTCACAGCAGCAACGGCACTCGCACGCGGCGAAAACTGCGATGCACCCGATCTTATCTATGTGCCTGAGTTGATGTTTGACGTCGACAAGTTCTTGGCAGATGTTAAGGCGATCAGCGAAAAGAAGGACTGCGTAATCGTTGCAGTGTCGGAAGGCGCTAAGATTAACAAAGATACTTATGTGTGTGAAGCTCTAAGCTCGGGCGAAACCGACGCGTTTGGTCATAAGCACCTCAGCGGAACTGCAAGAGTTCTTGCAGATATCGTAGGCGACAAGCTCGGTCTTAAAACACGCCAAATTGAGTTCGGTCTGCTTCAGCGTTGCGCAGCACATAGCGCATCGGGTACAGATATTGCAGAATCCCGCCAGATAGGCGCAGCGGCGGTTGAAAAGGCTGTTAACGGCACAACCGGCGAGATGGTTTACTATAAGCGCGAAAGCAACAAGCCATACAAGATGACAATCGGAAGCATCGATATCGGTCAGACCGCAAACGTAGAGCGCGTAATTCCGAGAGAGTGGATAAATGCGGAAGGCAACAACGTTACACAGGAAGCAATCGACTACATGCTGCCGCTGATTCAAGGCGAAGCTCCGATATTTATGGAGAACGGTTTGCCGAAGCACATCACATTGAAATAACAATGGGGTTATTTAGATGAACTATCAAGGAAGAAAAATCTCATTAGTAGTAATCAGACGCTTGCCAAGGTACTATAGGTATCTTGGCGAGCTTATTTCGCAGGATATAAAACGGATATCGTCGAAGGATTTAAGCGAAAAAATGGGTGTGACAGCGTCGCAGATACGGCAAGATTTAAACTGTTTCGGCGGATTCGGTCAGCAGGGATACGGCTATAATGTAGAAGAACTCTACTACGAAATCGGCTGTATTTTGGGGCTGAACGACGGTCACAGAACCATAATAGCCGGAGCGGGTCATCTTGGTCACGCGCTGGCGAATCACGGCGGTTTTGAGAAGCGCGGGTTTAAGCTTATCGGCATATTCGATAACGATAAATCAAAGATTGGCACTATTGTAAACGGTGTTGAGATACGTGATATTGCGAAGATGGGCGCATTTTTAAAAGAGAACCCTGCGGATATCGGGATTTTGGCGGTTACGCGGGATAGCACAAAAGAGGTCGCAAAAGAGATGATACAGCACGGCATAAAAGGGTTGTGGAATTTTTCATACGTGGATTTAGATGTTCCCGACGATGTTGTAGTGGAAAACGTTCATCTTTCGGATAGCCTAATGACGCTATCGTATAGAATTGGAGAAGGCAAAATATGACGGTATATGCGTTTGTAGGACCAAGCGGAAGCGGAAAAAGCTACCGCGCAACATGGGTGGCGCAGCAAAATAATATAGATTATATTATCGACGACGGTCTGTTTATATATAAAAACAAACTGCTTGCCGGGTTTTCGGCAAAAAAGGAAAGCACAAGGGTGGGCTCAATACGCCGCGCTATATTTAAAGATAAGGCTCATGTGGCAATCGTGAAAGAGGCTATAGCGGCGCACAGACCCGAATCTATCTTGATTTTAGGCACCTCCGACGGTATGGTGCAAGAGATTGCAAGAACGCTTGGATTGCCGGAGATAGAACAGTATATCAGAATAGAAGATATAGCCACGCAGGAAGAGATGGACAAGGCGAGGCATATTAGAGTGACGCAGGGTGAGCATGTTATACCTGTACCCACATTTGAGATAAAACAGGATTTTTCGGGATATTTCCTAAAGGCGCTGAATATTTTTAACAAAAGCAAGCGCAGCAATGACGTATTTCGCACAATAAAGTCGGTCGTTCGCCCAACCTTCAGCTACAGGGGCGAATATCATATTTCGAATCATGTTTTGATTACAATATGCCAGCATGAGGCGATGAAGGTGCGTGGTGTGGCGCGTGTTGCTCGGTGCGACGTTGAAGCGTTTCCGACGGGCGCGTATATCAATATAGATATCGCCGTGTGGTTCGGAGCAGAGCTTAGCAGCATCGGCAAACAGGTTCAGCAGAATGTGTATAATGCGATTGAAGCGTATACGGCGATTAATGTTTGTGAGGTTAATGTTTGTGTGAAGGGGATTGCGATGTAGCGGAAAAGGTCGGGATAGTCGAAAATAGACTATATTGCAAAAAAACTTACAAGACAGAAGGGCAAAAATGAAATCTAAAAAAATTATATGTATTATTACAGCCATTGCGCTAATACTTTCTTTTTTGTTTGTGATAGGGTCATCGGCAGAGGATACACCGTTAGTTGATGAAATTAAAGTAAATCTAAACGATGAATATATAAGCTTCGACCAGCCGCCGATTATGCTTGTACCATTAAGAGCCATATTTGAAGCTATAGGCGCAAATGTTGAGTGGGACGGAGACACCAAAACAGTAACGGCTGTAAAGGGCGATACAACAATAATACTGCAAATTGGTAGTAATATACTAATTAAAAACGGAGAAAATATTTCGCTTGATGTTCCTGCGCAGATTGTTAATGACAGAACGATGGTATCCGCCCGCGCAGTTGCGGAAAGCTTTGGCGCGACGGTGGAATGGGATGAGAGCAGCAGAACTGTTTTGATAACTTACGGCGGCGTGGTGGGCGTTTGGAATTTAACAGGCGCGGAAGCAGGCGGTATATTTTTGGACAGTGAAATGATGGCTATGTTCGGAGAAATGATTTTTGCATTCAAAGCTGAGGGCGTAATTTCCTTTAACGTCGCAGGCGAAACAACTGATGATGCTACATATGTTGAATATGCAGATAAAATTGACATTTATTATGCCAACGGCGAAATTGTTATGACTTTTACTAAAGATGGCGACAAGCTGGTAGTTGACGAGCAGGGCGTAAAGCTTATTTTTACAAGATATTAAGCGGACTGCGCTACGATACCTATCCCAGCGCAGTGGGCGAAGGCTCATACTATGATAATGGTTTTTCAAAACAATTCTTTAATTGATGACACACAAAAAGCCAATGTTCACAGCGAGCATTGGCTTTTATAAATTCTATGTATCACACCCTACGCAGTCTCAACAGAAGCGTCCTCTTGCAAATTATACCGCTCAACAGCCATATCGCGCAGTTTATACTTCTGAATCTTACCGCTGGCTGTCATCGGGAACGCGTCAATTATCGCCACGTATTTCGGAACCTTATGCCGCGCCATATTCTCGCGCACAAACTGCTGAACATCCTCTTCTGTAAGCGTCACGCCCTCGCGAACGATGATATACGCCATAATCTCCTCGCCGAGCGCCTTGCTTGGAACGCCCACAACCTGCACATCGCTGATATCAGGGTGCGTATAGAGCAATTCCTCAATCTCACGCGGATAGATATTCTCGCCGCCGCGAATAATCATATCTTTTACTCTGCCGACTATCTTATAGTAACCCTCCTCATCAACAGTAGCCAAATCACCTGTATGAAGCCAGTTATCCGCATCAATAACCGATTTTGTGGCTTCTTCCATCTTATAGTAGCCCTTCATTATATTGTACCCGCGCGCGCAAAACTCGCCTGTAGCACCGGGCGGCAATATCTCATTCGTTTCAGGGTCAACAATCTTGCACTCAACCGAATACATCGCTTGCCCAACGGTAGATACCCTGCGGTCGATGGGGTCGTCAGTGGATGTCATGGTACAAGCGGGCGATGCCTCTGTCTGACCGTATGTAATAACAATCTCATGCATACCCATTTTGTTCATAGCGAGCTTCATAATCTCAATAGGGCAGGGCGAACCTGCCATAATGCCTGTACGAAGGCTGGAGAGGTCGTATTTTTCAAAATCGGGATGCTCCAGTGTGAAGATAAACATGGTCGGCACACCATGCACCGCCGTACACCGCTCGGTTTCAATAGAGCGCATAACGGCAACGGGGCTGAATGCGTCGATAGGCACCATAGTAGTGCAATGCGTCACACTCGCCATAATCGCAAGCACGCATCCGAAACAGTGGAAGAACGGCACGGGGATACACAGCCTGTCCTTGTCGGTAAACTTCATCTTTTCGCCTATGTAAAATCCGTTATTTACAATGTTATAGTGTGTAAGCATAACGCCCTTCGGAAATCCTGTTGTGCCGGAGGTATACTGCATATTAACAACGTCGTGGATATCCAGCGAACGCTGTACCGCGTCGAGCTCTGCGTCTGTCACGCTGTCGCCAAACGCCATAAAATCGTCCCAGCCAAACATTCCCGCCGGGGTTTCATTGTCGCCAACATAAATAACACGTTTCAGATATGGAAGCTTTTCGGAATCCAGCTCGCCCGGTGCCGATTCGGCCAGAGTGGGGCAGAGTGAGTTGATAATGCCGATATAATCGCTGTCTTTAAGCCCATCCATCATAACGAGTGTAGACGAATCCGACTGTTTGAGCAGATATTCCGCCTCAAATATTTTGTAGCTTGTGTTTACAGTAACTAAAACCGCGCCGATCTTCGCCGTCGCAAACATCGAGATTACCCACTGCGGATAGTTCGCCGCCCAAATGGCAACATGGTCGCCCTTCTTAACGCCTATCTTCATAAACGCCTTCGCGGCTTGGCGGCAAATCTCGTTAAACTGCTTGTATGAATATCTCAAGCCGCGGTCCACATAAACGAGCGCATCGTTATCAGGATGTTTCGCTGCACAATCGTCCAGCAGGTCGCCCAGGGTCATATTAATCATATTAGAAGTTATATCCATATTTATTCATAGCTCCTTAAAGTAATAGTTGTATTATCATATCATTGAGATTATATTGTGCTTATTATAGCATGTTCTTTTAGAGGGTGTCAATTATTAGAAGATAAAAAGCAGAATTTGTGTGAAAACAGAGCGTGTTTTATAAAGAAATAGGAATGTATGTTACGCTGAAAAATATTTGCGCAAAAACGATAATCTATATTGCTTTTGATATATTTAATATGATATAATACTCCAGTATAATATTATGAAGGAGTGTGTACAAATGTATAATAAAGCGAAAGAAATGTACGCCGCTATAGGCGTAGACACCGAAAAGGTGCTTGAGAAAATAGCGAAGATACCGGTATCGGTACATTGCTGGCAGGGCGACGACGTAACAGGATTCGAAAGCTCGGAAGAAGGACTGTCTGGCGGTATTGCTACAACAGGCAACTATCCCGGTAAATCAAGAACGCCGGAAGAGCTTCGCGCTGATATCAAAAAGGTAATGTCGCTGGTTGGCGGCTCTATGCGCCTAAGCCTGCACGGCAGTTACGCGGAAACAAACGGCGAGAAGGTAGACCGTGACGCATTGCAGCCGAAGCATTTTGAAAACTGGATTAACTTCGCAAAAGAAGAAAAGCTCGGTCTTGACTTTAACCCCACACTGTTTGCGCATCCTATGGCGGCAAGCGGCTTCACGCTGTCGAGCTTGGACGCAGGCATTCGTGAGTTTTGGATTAATCACTGTATCGCAAGCCGTGAAATCGCTGATTATATGGGTAAAGAGCTGGGTTCGCCTGCAGTAACAAACGTATGGATTCCGGACGGTTTTAAGGATATTCCGGTAGACAGATATACACCAAGAAGACATCTTTCCGATTCGCTCGACAAGATTTTCGCGAAAAAGACAGCACACAACCTTGACGCTGTGGAGAGTAAGGTGTTTGGCATAGGCTTCGAGAGCTGTACAATCGGCTCGCACGAGTTCTATATGGGCTACGCTGTAAAGAATCAGACACTCTTAACGCTTGACACAGGTCACTTCCATCCGACGGAGGTGGTATCAAACAAAATAACAGGTATCGTAGATTTCGTACCGGGCATACTGCTTCACACAAGCCGCCCTGTACGTTGGGACAGCGACCATGTAGTTATACTCGACGACGAGCTGGAAATGCTGATGACAGAAATCGCGCGCCACGACTTGTTCGACAAGACATATATCGGTCTCGACTTCTTCGACGCGAGTATCAACCGTATAGCGGCGTGGGTAGTTGGCATACGCAGCACACAAAAGGCGATTATGATAGGTCTGCTTGAGCCGACCAAGAAGCTTGTTGCGCTTGAAGCAGAAGGCGACTATACATCAAGGCTTGCCCTGCTTGAAGAGATGAAGGCTATGCCGTGGATGGCAGTATGGGATGAATTCTGCAGAAGAAACGATGTTCCTGTGGGCGCTGCATGGTTAGATAACGTAAAGCAGTATGAGAAGGATGTTTTGTCTAAGAGATAGAACACGAATTAGGAGGAACGCTTAATTATGAAAGTTTTGGCGTTTGATTTTGGAGCATCGAGCGGTCGCGGTATCGTTTTTGAACTGAAAAACGGCAAGGTTGAGTTTGAAGAGATACATAGATTCGACAACGAGCCTGTTATGATAAACGGCAGGTTCAAGTGGGATGTACTGCGGCTGTTTCACGAGATAAAGGTTGGTATCAGCAAATGTGTTAAACTGCATGATATCGGCGCAATCGGCATCGACACATGGGGCGTTGATTATGGACTTTTAGACAGCAACGGCGAGCTTTTGGGCAATCCATACCACTACAGGGATGCGAGAACGGCATATATCGAGTTTACCGAAGACGAGCGCAAGATGATATTCGACAGCACCGGTATCCAGTTTATGGCGTTTAATACGCTGTTGCAGCGTATGGCAGACAGTAAGGAGCGCGTTAACGATATAGCAGACACTGCGCTGTTTATGCCGGATTTGTTTAATTATTTCCTAACGGGCGAAAAGCGTACCGAGTATACGCTCGCGTCCACAGGTCAGATACTAAACGCGAAAGCCAGAGATTTCGACAATGAACTGCTGGCGAAATTCAATATCAAAAACATCTTCGCGCCGATCATACGCCCGGGTGAGATTGTGGGTATGCTAAGCGACGAGATATGCGCCGAAACGGGATGCAAGAAGATTCCTGTTATCGCTGTTGCGTCGCACGATACCGCCTCCGCGGTTGTAAGCGTGCCGATGGAAGACCCGAAAAAGTGTGTGTATATCAGTACAGGCACATGGATGCTGTTTGGTATCGAAACCGACGAGTGCGTTATAAACGAAAAGAGCTATAAATATAACTACACTAACGAAGGCGGCGCGTTTGATAAATACAGGTTCCTGCACAATATTATGGGATTGTGGTTGCTGCAAGAGAGCAGGCGCGAGTGGAAAAAGGATGACCCGAGCCTGTCGTTTGCTCAAATGGCGAGCGAAGCAGGGGAGGCTCAGCCGTTTAAATGCATTATCCACCCGAACGACGATATCTTTTCGGCGCCGGGCGATATGCCGAAGCGTATCCGCGAGTTTGCGCAGAAGACAAACCAGCCGATACCTGAAACGCGCGGCGAGGTAACGCGGTGCATTATCGAAGGCTTGGCGCTGCAATGTATGCACGCTGTAAACGAAATGTGCGATATAGTGAGCAATGACGTTGAAACCATAAATATGGTGGGCGGCGGTATCCAAAACGAGCTGTTATGCCAGTTTGTGGCGAACGCTACAGGCAAGCGCGTTGTGGCAGGACCTGTTGAAGCAACAGGCACAGGTAATGCGATGATGCAGTTCTATGCGCTTGGCGAGGTAAGCGGCTTAGAGCAGGTTAGAGGAATCATCAAAGACTCGTTCGATGTTGCAGAGTATGTGCCGCAAGATACGGAAGCATGGCAAGCGGCATATAGCAGATTTTGCGAGGTTATTGACTTGACGAAATAATGTATATAACAAAAAACACCGACTTTTGTGTGAACCGCCCCCTGTCAAGTAGACACTCGAAATATTAAAAATTTGTTTACAAATGAACGCAAAAACCCGACTGCGTGAAAACAGTCGGGTTTGATTT
>JGI994J12354_10000399_pt1 | contig 42694 bp, 39 predicted proteins | sample IntmicLarv3ML3BL_FD_12354 | JGI IMG/M metagenome (IMG submission 12354) | reverse complement strand
TCAAAATCCTCCTTCTTTTTCCATATCCAATCTATCCGCCATCTCTGTCTGCCGTGATGGAAACAGGTGTGCGTAGTTATAAGTGATGTCTATACTCTCGTGCCCCACACGGTCTGCTATAGCGATTGCGGTAAAACCTATATCAATCAGAAGTGAAATATGGCTATGACGAATATCATGGATTCGTATACGCTTCACACCAGCTTCTTTTGAACCTCTGTCCATTTCATGATGCAGATAATGCTTGCTGATGGGGAAAATGCGGTCTGTAGGTTCAACCCCATACAGCGTTTTCAAATAATCCTGCATCTCATCACATAGGAACTGCGACATATTGATAACCCGATTGCTTTTGGGCGCCTTGGGTGTTGTGATTACATCTCGCCCTTTCAACCGTTGATAGGATTTGGATATTGATACCGTTTTTCTAGCGAAATCGAAATCAGCTGATGTCAGTGCAAGTAGCTCTCCCTCCCTAATCCCGCACCAATAAAGCATTTCAAACGCATAGAAGGAAACGGGTTTATCCATCATCGCATCAGCAAATTTCGTATACTCTTCCTTCGTCCAAAACAGCATTTCTTTGTTTTTGGCTTTACCCATATTGCCAACCTTAGCGGCCGGATTTAATCTAAGCCCATAAAATTTTACTGCATGATTGAAGATTGCACTAAGCTGATTATGCATCGTTTTCAGATATACAGGCGAATATGCTTTGCCTTTTGCATTCTTGAAATTTATCATTTCGTTTTGCCATGCAATGATTTCTTTGGGCTGAATATCGCACATCTTCCTCTTGCCGAAATAAGGTAGCAATTTGGTGCGGATAATGTGCGCTTTTGTTTCCCAAGTGTTCTCTTTAATACGGCTCTGCATATCTGCCGTATAGGTTTCAACAAAGCTCTGAAAGCTCATATCCAAGTCAGATTGAACCTTTTGCAACTGCTCTCGTTCCCAAGCAAGAGCATCCCTTTTAGTAATGAAGCCTCGCTTGCTGGTCTGCTTCCGCTCGCCCATCCAATCGGTATACCGATAAATAACTCGCCAAGTGTTGGTGCCGGATTCCTTATAAACTGCCATTCTATCCCTTCCTTTCTTTTTCGCCGTAACATACTTTTTCCAAAAAATACTTTCTGCTGATTCTTCCCGCAACAGTCAAATATCCCATTTCCTTCAAGTCCGCATTGAGTTTGCGAACAATCTTGTAAGCATAAGATTTCGATACTCCCAGCTCCTGTGCCACATCATCAACTCGCATGAAATTGCTGCCTGTCATTCAAGACCTCCCTTTTTATTACCCATTTGGGTATAACTATATTGTTTAGTGTCGGAATACTTTCTGGCCGCCATCCGATTCGCCCGGGCGGATGCACCATTACCGTGATGCACGACGGTTATTCATTAAGCATATTCGCTTAGTAAATTCATTATACTAAACATATTTGTTAATGTCAAGTGAGTCGCAAGTGGTTTGCAGAAAAATATTAAACTTTTTTATTTAAGTTTTTATTGACTATTCCTAAACATATATGCTATACTGATTCCGATGACTAATGGACAGGAGTTGGCATTATGGCAATCGGTGAAAGAATAAGGTTTATCCGCAATCTGCGGAATATGACGCAGAAATACTTGGGGCAAATGGTGGGCTTCGATGCAAAGACCGCCGATGTTCGCATGGCACAATATGAATCTGGCACTAGAACCCCGAAAGCCGATTTGACCGCCACATTAGCCAGCGTTCTTGATGTATCGTCCAAAGCGTTGGATTTACCCGATATTGACAGCGATGTCGGCCTGCTACATACCCTATTTGCGTTAGAGGATTTGCGTGGTCTTAAAATCGGAGAAATTGATGGTGAAATATGTCTACGACTGGATAAATCCAAAGGTATGACCTATGTTGGTATGTTGCAAATGTTCATGGCTTGGCAGGAGCAAGCCGTAAAGCTTGAGTCCGGAGAAATCACTATAGAGGAATACGACCAGTGGCGATACAATTACCCCAAATTTGATGCCACACAGATACGAGCAAAAGTTCCTTCACAAGAATTAAGCGACTATATCGTAAAAAGCGTGAAAAAGAAGAAATAGGCAAACACCTCTCACTGTAAAAATAACAAACAAAAAAGAGCTAACTGACATTCAAAATCAGTTAGCTCTTTTAATATGGATAATACAATCAATGTTGCCAAAACGTTGCCATTTGGGAACTCGCAAAGCCACAAACTCGCTATTTATAAGGGTTTATGCCCCCTTGCAAATCATTCCCACTCAATCGTCGCAGGTGGCTTCGACGTAATATCATATACGATACGATTCACCTGTTTCACTTCATTCACGATTCTCACACTGATACGGTCGAGAATGTCATATGGAATTCTTGCCCAATCGGCAGTCATAAAATCTGTTGTCGTTACACCACGCAGGGCGATGGTATAATCATAAGTCCGAAAATCTCCCATAACGCCGACGGAACGCGTATCGGTAATGACTGCAAAATATTGATTGATACTACGATCTAATCCTGCGGTAGCAATTTCTTCGCGGAAGATTGCGTCTGCGTCACGAAGAATCATCAACTTATCTTCACTCACTTCGCCGATCACACGAATTCCAAGGCCAGGGCCGGGGAAGGGTTGGCGCCAAACAAGGCGCTCCGGCAATCCCAATTCTGCACCCATTTCACGCACTTCATCTTTAAAAAGCGAACGCAACGGCTCAATCAATTCTTCGAAGTCAACAACAGAGGGTAGTCCGCCGACATTGTGGTGAGATTTAATTACGGCGGAATCACCAAGGCCGCTTTCGATTACGTCGGGATAGATGGTTCCCTGAACCAAAAAATCCACCTTGCCGATTTTTCTTGCTTCGTCTTCAAATACACGAATAAATTCTTCGCCGATAATCTTTCTTTTTGCTTCCGGATCAGTAACGCCCTTCAATTTACTTAAGAATCGTTCCTGTGCGTTCACACGAACAAAATGAGAGTCAAAATAGCCATCAAAAGCAGATTCGACTTCATCACCTTCATTTTTACGCATCAGGCCATGATCAACAAATACACAAGTCAGTTGTTTACCAATTGCCTTAGAAACCAAAGCGGCAACAACGCTGGAATCCACACCGCCGGAAAGGGCGCAAAGCGCTTTACCGTCACCAACCTGGGTACGGATTTTTTCGATTTGGTCTTCGATATAATGTGTCATGGTCCAGTCCCCGCTACAACCACAGATATTATACAAGAAGTTCGAAATCATTTTTGAACCTTTTGGTGTGTGATTTACTTCGGGATGGAATTGAACACCGTAAAATCCTTTTTCCTCGCATTCAACTGCAGCAGCAGGGCAGGTAGGGGTTGTACCAATTACGCGGAAACCTTCGGGAAGATCTGTTATATAATCTGTATGGCTCATCCAGCAAATTTCATCTTCATCTACGCCAGCGAGAAGCTTACTCTTTGTGTCAAAATGAACCTCGGCCTTTCCGTATTCGCTTTTTTCCCCTGCGTTGCCGACTTTGCCGCCTAAAGTATAAGCCATCAGCTGACATCCATAGCAAATGCCCAAGATAGGAATACCCAATTCAAATAATTCTTCCGGACAGCGAGGCGACTTTTCGTCATAAACGCTATTAGGTCCACCGGTAAAAATAATGCCTTTTGGGTTCTTTGCCTTAATTTCCGCCAACGGTTTATTCCAAGGCATGATTTCACAATACACATGGTGCTCTCTGACACGGCGTGCAATCAGTTGATTATACTGACCGCCAAAGTCTAACACAATAATCATCTCACGGTTCATTGTTACCTCCATAATGTTAAAAAAGTCAATAAAATGATAGAACTGAAAACAAAAACTGCCAAACCTTTTTGACAGCATATCTTTACGATATATTAGCATAGGAAACGACATCTTGACAAGTATCAAGATGGGCGGGAGTGGATTTTTTGACATGGATGCCGCGTGATGCAGCAGTGGATGAAAATCATAAGTGAGGTATATTATTCCTTCCTTTCGGGAAAAATGCTTTTGAGGTGTATGAATATGAAAAAGTATGTGTTTCTATGTGCACTATTTTGTTTTGTGATTTCTGCTGTTTTGGGTTTTCAATCTCATTACGAACCGATAGAAGAGGACTCAAGGGAAAAGAATAAGGCGCTGTCTATTCGTGAATCGATTCCGGTTACGTTTCATGATGTTGTTATGAAGAAAGACGGACTGATTATTTATCAATATTATTACACGAAAGACGCCTATACGAAAGAGCAGGCAGAGGTGATACCCGACTTTTTGGAAGGATTGAATCGAGAGCAATTGCAAGGTATCTATAACGGGTGGCAAGTTGTCTATTTTTCGCCGGAGAAGGTGATATTGCGTTGTTCTATCGAGGGAAGAAGTGACGAGGTTTACTATATTGGAGTATATGATGGATATGTGTCTGTATTTAATGAGGACGAAGGACGAAACTTGAAGTTAAGAGATAAAACTGAAATTCCGTTAAAGGTTTTGCCGGAGATAGAACAAATACAAATCAAAGAGGGCATATGTGTCATTGGTGAAGAAAATTTGGTGAAATTGTTGGCTGACTATTCCAGTTAAAAATTTTATATTTGGGGATAGACATTTTTTGTCCCACGTGATATAATGACCTTGTGGAAACTCCCCAATATTTTCACATTTTACGGTTAATCCGTAATCCCAATAAGAAATACCTTCTCTTTTTTGAAAATGAGCAGTCATCGGCAGACTGCTCATTTTCATTTGTTATTTGACGAGTTTTTGCTTACATACTATAATAGGAGCTGCAAGGCGGTGAAGGTATGAACGCGTTTAGAGGTATGTTTGATTTTAATAATAGAGTTCATTGTATTCAGGCGGTTTTCAGTGATGAAACCGCTCAATTTCGTAGTCCCGCAAATCCGACAGCGGAAGATGCTGTATGTATTTACATTCGTGTTGGAAGAGATACGGTTTCAGAAATATATTTTTGCGGAGAAAAAAATGAGCAGCCTATGCATAAAGCTGCATCGCAAGGAGTTTTTGAATATTATTTTGTGACATTGCCGCCCGAGAGAGAGAAAGAATACTATTTTTTTCGTCTTTTTTTAAGAGGAGAAGAGCTGTTTTACACGAAGTATGGTGTTTTTCAAGATTACCAGACGGAAGGGTGGTTTTGCGTAAACAGAGATTATCAAGTTCCAAGTTGGGCGAATGGAGCACTTATTTACCAAATCTTTCCTGACCGGTTTTGTGACGGGGATAAAAGCAGCAATGTTTTGACAGGAGAATACACATATCTTGGCAAGGCTGTGGAAGCCGTATCCGACTGGAATGCGTTGCCGGAGGCAGAGGATGTTCACCGTTTCTATGGCGGAGATTTGCAGGGGATTTTGGATAAGCTGGATTACTTTAAAGCGTTGGGTGTTGAGGTGCTATATTTGAATCCGATTTTCATTTCGCCAAGTAACCATAAATATGATATCCAAGATTACGAGCATATTGATCCTCACTTGGGGAAAATCGCCTCGAATCAGGAGGCGACTTATAAAAATCGAACGACTTTGAAAGAAAATCTTGATGCCAATGACCGGTTTTTTGCCGAGTTCGTTTCTAAGATGCATGATAATGGTATTAGGGTTGTTTTGGATGGCGTATTCAATCATTGCGGTGGTTTTCATAAATGGCTGGACAGGGAGGGGCTTTATGATGATGGACGGCAGGGTGCTTATAGAAATGCAGAGAGTCCTTACCGTGAGTATTTCCATTGGAAAGAGGACGGTACCTATGAAGGCTGGTGGAACCATAAGAACCATCCCAAATTGAACTACGAAGGCAGCGCTAAGCTTTGTGAAGAGATTTTTTCGGCAGCGGAGAAATGGATTTCACCGCCATACAATGCAGACGGATGGCGCTTGGATGTTGCGGCGGATTTAGGGAAAAATCAGGATTTCAACCATAAATTTTGGAAGGAATTTCGAGAAACGATAAAAGAAGTGTCACCGGATGTATTGATACTTGCGGAGCATTATGGTGATGCAACGCCATGGTTGCAGGGTGACCAATGGGACAGTGTGATGAATTATGACGGATTCATGGAACCTTTGGGCTGGTTTTTGACAGGCATCTCGAAGCATGGTGATTACCGTCGCGAGGATTTATACAATAACGCAGGTGCCTTTTGGGGAAGCATGGTATACCAGATGTCTAAACTGCCGGTTCAGGCGTTATATTCGACGATGAACCAGCTGTCCAACCATGACCACGCACGTTTTCTGACCCGAACGAATGGTCAAGTTGGCCGGTTGGACTTGGATGGTGCAAAAGCAGCAGAGGAATATGTTTCTGTTGATGTGCTGAAAGAAGCGGTTTTATTTCAAATGACGTGGATTGGTTCACCGACGATTTACTATGGCGATGAAGCAGGCGTGTGCGGATGGACCGATCCTGACAATCGGCGCACGTATCCCTGGGGACGAGAAAACCATATGCTCATTGATTACCACAAATCATTGATACGCATTCGAAAAGAGAATTCGGTTCTTCGCTATGGATCGTGGAAACAACTTTTCGGTGAAGATGGCGTGATTGGGTTTGGGCGTTTTGATAGGAGCGAAAAAATAGTGGTGTTGATCAATAATACAATACAAGAACGAGCGATTGTTGTTCCGGTTTGGCAAATTGGCGTTGTGCCAAACGGACGGATGGCAGAAATTTTCAAATCCTATATGGGTGGATTCTCAGAGAAACAAAATCGCTATGATATTTCGGAAGGGAACTTGATTTGTGAAGTACCCGCAAAGGGTGGACTTATTATAAAAGAGGTATAACTATGGAGAAATTGGAGATTTTGTTTTCGAATGAAGAGATGATTGCTGTAGTGAAGCCGCCGGGGATGCCTGTGCAGGCCGATAAAACCGGAGATATGGATATGACGACATATTTGGCGAACATATTTTTACAGGAGATTTATCCGATACACCGCTTGGATCGTCCTGTGGGCGGCGTTATGGTATTTGCCAGAACGAAAGCTGCTGCGTCAAATCTTTCAGAACAGATATATTGCCATAAAATCAAAAAAACATATCATGCCGTTCTTATGGGGATATTGGAAGAACGAGAAGGGGCGTGGGTGGATTATCTAAAAAAGGATATGAGGAACAATCAATCAAAGATTGTCCGAAAAAATGTGAAAGACGCAAAAGAAGCAAAACTGGCATATCAAGTTCTTGATGAGCGTGACGGTTTGTCTCTTGTGGAAATCGAATTGGAAACGGGGCGGCATCATCAAATTCGGGTGCAAGCGTCATCGAGGAAAGTACCTGTTTGGGGAGATAGAAAATATGGAGAAAGGCATTCGGCTAAAGGAGAGATTGCCTTATGGTCTTATGAATTGCGGGGATTATACCCAGGGACAAAGACTGAATGGTGTTTTAAAAAAGAACCGGAGGCTGAAATTTTTCGAATTTTTACGAAAAAATAAGAGAATTGTAAAAAAGTATCTTTGCTTTTGCAGGGATTCTGTATTATAATTAGGATAGTAATTTGAATGAGGGGTAGAATAAAAAGAACTGAGAAGTTCTTTTATTTTGAAGAGGCGTTAGCAATCAACAAGGGTGGTGGCTAACAAATTTTGCAAAGGAGCGTGAGTCTATGCAGAAAAGATATACAAAAAAAGCGCAAGAGGTTTTTACGGGGGCACAAGAGGCTGCGTTGAAGCTTGGTAATAAATATGTCGGAACAGAGCATATTCTTCTTGGATTGACGTTGGTTCCCGAGAGTGTAGCGGCCAAGGCGTTGGAGCAGCAGGGGGTAACATACCATCATGTTATGGAGAAGATAGCTGAATATAATACACACAACAAAACGTTTTATATCCCTGCTGATTTTACACCCAGAGCAAAGCGGATTCTTGAATTCAGCGCAAGAGAAGCGGCAAATCTTGGAACGAATTATATTGGTACAGAACATATTTTGATTGCGCTTATTCGCGAAGAGGATAATGTTGCGGTTCGTATTTTACGTGATTTGGCTGTAAATCGTCAGCAAATATTTGATCATATCATGACAATGCTGGGGATTGATGAGAGCGGTGCATCGTCGGCCAGAGGAATGGCGCCTCAAAGGCAGGATGGGGCAGATAATAATCAAAAAAGTATATTGGCGAATTTTGGCAGGGATTTGACGAAGCTTGCCGAAGAGGGGAAATTCGACCCAATTGTTGGACGGGATAGTGAGATGGAGAGAATCATTCAGATTTTGAGCCGAAGGACGAAGAACAATCCTTGTTTGGTAGGGGATCCCGGCGTCGGAAAAACTGCGATTGTTGAAGGTTTGGCGCAGAAGATTGCCGATGGAAATATTCCTGATATTTTGCGTAATAAAAAAATTGTGAGTCTGGATTTATCGGCGATGGTGGCTGGCTCAAAGTATCGAGGTGAGTTTGAAGAGCGAATGAAAAAAGCGCTTAACGAAGTGAAGGCAGACGGGAATATCATTTTGTTTGTGGATGAAATTCATACAATGATTGGTGCGGGCGCGGCGGAAGGCGCAATCGATGCGTCAAATATTCTAAAACCATCTCTGGCAAGAGGAGAAGTGCAGTTGATTGGTGCAACAACACTGGAGGAATACCGCAAGCATATTGAAAAAGATGCGGCATTTGAGCGTCGTTTTCAACCCATCAAAGCAGAAGAACCCGATGAGGAGAATGCGGTTGCCATGTTGAAGGCGCTACGGGACAAGTATGAAGTTCACCATAGGGTTACCATTACGGATGAGGCAATTATTGCGGCGGCCAAGCTGTCTGTTCGCTATATCTCAGATCGGTATTTGCCGGATAAGGCGATTGATTTGATTGATGAGGCGGCATCCGGTTTGCGCTTAAAAGCGTTCACTGCGCCGATGGATATAAAGGATTTGGAGAAAAAAATTCTTGAGATGGAAAAAGAAAAAGAAGAATCCATTAAAACAGAATCTTTTGAGAAAGCAGCGGAAATCAAGCAGCAGCAAGATGTTTTTCGCAAACAGCTGGAAGAAGCGAAAAGCCAGTGGCAGCAGAAGTACGAAGGAATCGGAGAGGTGGTTACAGCGGAGCATATAGCGCATGTTGTGTCCCGATGGACAGGCGTTCCTGTGCAGAGTTTGCGGGAAGAAGAAGGACGGCGTTTGCTGAATCTGGAAAATATCTTGCATGAGCGTGTTGTTGGACAGGATGAAGCCGCAAAATCTATTGCAAGAGCCATTCGCCGTGGCCGTGTGGGTCTCAAAGATCCGAACCGCCCCATTGGTTCATTTCTATTTCTTGGGCCTACAGGTGTTGGGAAGACGGAGATATCCAAGGCACTGGCGGAAGCTTTGTTTGGCGACAAAAATGCAATGATTCGTTTGGATATGTCTGAGTATATGGAAAAACACAGTGTATCCAGAATGGTAGGTGCGCCTCCCGGGTATGTTGGCTATGATGAAGGCGGCCAGTTAACGCAGAAAGTTCGCCGCACACCATATTCTGTTATTCTTATGGATGAAATTGAGAAAGCATCACCGGAGGTATTTAATATTTTGCTGCAAGTTTTGGATGACGGACATATTACGGATGGACAAGGGCGAAGAGTGGATTTTAAGAACACCGTGATTATTATGACATCCAATGCGGGAGCGAAGAGCATCATAACGCCAAAGCGCATGGGTTTTGCTGCTGTGGAATCGGCAGAGGAAAGCTATAATCTAATGAAAAAGAATGTTTTGGATGAAGTGAAAAGTATATTCAAACCGGAATTTTTAAATCGTATTGATGATACGGTTGTGTTTCATTCATTAGACAAAGAGGACATCAAAAATATTACAAAATTGATGACGGATGTATTGACGAAGCGGGTGCAAGAGAATATGGACATTGTGTTAAGCTTTACGGATAAGGCGATTGAGAAGCTCGCGGATGAAGGATATGATAAGGATTATGGTGCAAGACCGCTGAGGAGAACCATTCAATCAAAGGTTGAAGATGCACTGGCAGAAGCATTTCTTGCGGGAAATTTTGAAGCAGGAGACAAGGTTTCAGTAGGGGTCAAAACAAATGGATTTTCTTTTAGGAAAATAAAATAGAAGATACCGGATTTTCAGAAATTGGGTATGTACCAAAATATGCTTTTGTGCTATAATGAGAAATCTCAATAGGAAACAATATGAATGATTATGACGATATGAAAGATGGATAATATAGCTTGGGAGGTACGGCAGAAATGGCAGTAATTGAAGAATTGATCAGGCAGGAAAATGATGGCAGTATCAGCTTTGGCAATCACCTGGCGAGCGAGAAGAAAAAAATTCAAGATTTTGAAGTTCAAGGCGATTTGTATAAAGTAAAAACGTACAGCGAAATGACTAAGATTGAAAAAAATGGTAAAATGCTGATGGAGGTAGTGCCCGGCGCTACCGTACATAATTTCCATTTGAGTGACAAAGGCGTTCATTTCTCGATGGAAGGCAACGAGGATGTTCAGTTAACTTTAGAGCTGGAGCCTTCGGCAGAGTATCGTATTTTAATTGACGAGGTGACTGTTGGTAAGGCGAAAACCAATATGGCGGGTAAAATTACGCTAAGCGTGGACTTACAAAACGGCAAGCCGAACGTAAAAGTCGAAAAAATAGGTTGATTTTAAAGTGGACTGCATGGTGGCGTGCGGTCCACTTTTTATAAATCCATATGACAATTATTTGTGGAAAGAGGGGAGCGGTGAAGTGAAAATTTCCTATAAATGTACAGGATGTGGATACAAAAGCTCGAAATGGATTGGGAAATGCCCTGATTGTGGAGAGTGGAATACATTTGTCGAAGTAACTGAAGAAAAAAAAGCAAATAGCAGAAAAATGGCAGAGAAGCAAATGGTGTCTCGTTTGTTCGAGGTGGAAGATAGAGAAAACATGCGGCTTAAGACAGGCATTACCGAGTTTGACCGTGTTATGGGCGGCGGTATTGTGCCTGATTCAGTCACGATTATCACAGCGCCTCCCGGCGGCGGCAAGTCTACGATAAGCTTGATGGTTGCCAGTCAATTGGCAAAAAATGGATGTCGTGTGCTTTATGCAACGGGAGAAGAGAGTGACACACAAATTAAAAGCCGTGCGGATCGAATTTTAGAGCGTGTCGAAGAAAATATTTGGATTCTTGCGGATATCTCTATGGACAATGTTTTGGATGCGATTGTGGAAATCGATGCTGATTTCATTATTTTAGATAGTGTTCAGACATTTACGTTGGCGGAGTTTCTGCCGTCACGTGCGGGCAATCCCACACAGACGATGGAATGCGCATCGGCGCTTGTGCAGTGTGCAAAGAATAAAAAGCGTCCTCGAGCAGCAATGATCATTGGGCAGATGAATAAAAATGACGAAATTGCAGGTTTGCGTGCATTGGAGCATTTGGTGGATACAGTGCTGGTTATGGTTGGCGAAGGCGCCGACGAATTACGCAGTCTGATTGCGACGAAAAACCGTTTTGGCAGCACGGGAGAGATGGGTTTTTTCTCTATGACAGAGGCAGGTTTGCGCTCTATCGACAACCCTTCTGAATATTTTGTGACAAAACGTAAGGGTGAAGATGCTGCTGTTGGCAGTGCGATTACCGTTTTGCGTGAAGGCTCACGCCCTGTTGTGGCAGAGATTGAAAGTCTTGTGTCGACTTCTTTTACGCCTTATCCGTCCAGAATTAGCGAGACGATGAAGAAGGACACGCTAAATACACTGATTTCGATTTTGGAACAACGTGGCGGGTTAAAGCTATATGATAAAAATATTGTTGTGAAAACAACCGGTGGTCTGTTTTTGAAAGAACAGGCTGCGAACCTCGCTGTTTTGATGAGTATTGCATCAACGGTGTATAATCAACCGATATCCGGCGAGTGGGCGTTTATTGCCGACGTTGGTCTAACGGGCGAGTTGAAGCGTGTCCCCGGTGCGGAGGGGCGGATAAAAGAATTGGACCGTATGGGTTTTTCGAGGGTATATGTGGCAGCAGGGACGGCAAACAGCCTGCATTTGGAGAATATTCAACAATTTGAGTTTAAAACTTTGGCACAATTACTACATTCGGTCTTTTTGCAAAAGAAAAAGTAACAGAAGAAAATAAAATTTTTTGTAAAAACATATATTTATGCCCAAATTATCGAAAACATATTTATTTTTCGGTAAGCGTATAAAAGACATAAGTGTTGCTTATGCGCGTTTCTTATTTTTTTGGTTTACGAATGGGAAAAGCTATATTATAATTGAAGGTAATCTTTTGTAATGCCAAGGATATGGCATTCAAAATAAATAAGGGAGGTAATTCTATGCAGGATGTTCAAGAAGTTCAGATTAAGAAGTTCAAGAAAGTGCTTGTGGCAAACCGTGGCGAGATTGCAATTCGTGTTTACCGCGCATTGAGCGAGTTGGGAATACAAACCATCGGTATTTTTTCAAAAGAAGATAAATATTCTTTGTTTCGTACGAAAACGGACGAAGCGTATATGCTAAACCCTGAAAAGGGACCGATTGACGCATATTTAGATATCGATAATATTGTAAAGATTGCAAAAGCAAAGGGCGCTGATGCGATTCATCCGGGATATGGATTTTTATCTGAAAACCCTGATTTTGTTGTGGCTTGTAAAAAGGCGGGTATTGCCTTTATTGGACCGGATGTTGAAGTTATGTATGCAATGGGGGACAAGATTTCTTCAAAGCAGATGGCGATTGAATGTAATGTGCCGATTATTCCGGGCATTGACCGCGCGATTCGTGATTTAGACGAAGTGTTGGAAGTTGCGAAGAACACAGGATACCCTGTTATATTAAAAGCGAGTAACGGCGGCGGCGGACGCGGTATGCGTATTGTAAATTCCGCAGAAGAGATGCCACAGGTTTTTGAAGAGGCAAAGAATGAAGCGAAGAAAGCATTTGGCGATGACAAAATTTTTGTCGAAAAATATTTGCGTGATCCAAAGCATATTGAAGTTCAGGTTTTAGGCGATAAGTACGGCAATGTAGTTCATCTGTTGGATCGTGACTGTTCCGTACAAAGAAGACATCAGAAGGTTATTGAATTTGCACCGGCGTTTACGATTAGTGACGAAGTGCGCCAGAAAATCTTTGATGATGCGATTCGTCTATCTACACATGTTGGATATAAAAATGCCGGAACGCTGGAATTTTTGGTTGATGCAGACGAAAATTATTACTTTATCGAAATGAACCCTAGAATTCAGGTAGAGCATACCGTTACAGAAGAAGTAACAGGTATTGATATTGTGCAGGCACAGATTTTGGTCGAAGAAGGCTATCCGCTAAATTCGCCTGAGATTGGCATTCCGAATCAGGAATCAATTCCTTGCAACGGATGTTCCATTCAGCTTCGTGTGACAACAGAGGATCCTGCAAACAATTTCCTGCCCGACACCGGCAAAATCAGTGTTTACCGCTCTCCTGCGGGCAGAGGCATTCGCTTGGACGGCGGAACAGCACACACGGGAGCTGAAATCACACCGTTTTACGACAGTTTATTGGTTAAAATTATCGCTCATGACAGAACATTCGTCGGTGCAACGCACAAGGCGATTCGTGCCATTAAAGAAACGAGAATTCGTGGTGTGAAGACAAATATTCCTTTCTTGGTGAATGTATTGCAAAGTGATACATGGAATGCCGGAAAGTGTGCAACGACATTTATTGAAAAGACACCGGAATTGTTCGATATTGTTCTGGGAAAAGATAGAGCGACGAAAATTGCCGAATTTATCGGGAACAAAATCGTCAATGAATCTAATGGCGAAAAGCCTGAGTTTGACCCAATCGTCACACCATCATTTGGTAAGGCGGAGGACGGCACGACTGTTCCTGTCCGAGGTGCGAAGGATGCATTTTTGGAGATGGGCGCAAAGGATTTTACTCAAAGCCTTATGAGTGAAAAACGTCTTTTTGTTACGGATACAACGATGAGAGACGCGCATCAATCGTTGATGGCAACGCGTTTGAGAACCAACGATTTGGTTGTGGCAGCGCCTGCGACCAATATGGCTATGGCAAATGCATTTTCGGTCGAAGCTTGGGGTGGTGCAACGTTTGACGTGGCTTACCGCTTCTTGAAGGAGTCTCCATGGATTCGTTTGCAGCAACTCTCTCAAGCAATGCCAAATACGTTGATTCAGATGTTGCTGCGTGCGTCTAATGCAGTTGGCTACGCGAATTATCCTGATAATGTGGTTCGTGAATTCATCAAAATCTCTGCTGAGCGCGGTGTCGATGTTTTCCGTATTTTCGATAGTTTAAACTGGGTTGAAAATATGAAAATGCCGATTGAAGAATCTCTGAAAACAGGCAAAATTGTAGAAGGTACCATTTGTTATACAGGTGACATTTTGGATCCGAATGAAACGAAGTATACTTTGGATTATTATGTGCGCAAAGCAAAAGAGTTAGAAGCGCTGGGCTGTCATATTTTTGCGATTAAGGATATGGCCGGATTATTGAAGCCATATGCGGCAAAAGAATTGTTTACGACATTGAAATCGGAATTGAATATTCCATTACACCTGCATACGCATGATACGACGGGTAACGGCGTAAGTACTGTGTTGATGGCGGCGGAAGCCGGCGTGAATATCGTCGATCTGGCAATTCAGTCGATGAGCTCTTTAACAAGTCAGCCTTCTATGAATGCGGTTGTAGAGGCGTTGAAGGGAACAGAACGTGATACGGGGCTGGATACGAACCAGTTGACAGAGTTAAGCCATTATTATGAGGGCGTTCGTCAAATTTTCACTGGTTTTGAAAGTGAAATGAAGACACCAAACACAGAAATTTATAAGTATGAAATACCTGGAGGGCAGTATTCTAACTTGTTAGCACAGGTAAAAGAAATGGGTTCGGCCGACAACTTTGAAGAAATTAAGCGTTTGTACAAAGAGGCAAACGACCTTTTGGGTAATATCGTAAAAGTAACACCTTCTTCAAAGGTAGTAGGGGATATGGCGATTTTCATGTCCAAAAATGGATTGAATAAAGATAATATTCTCGTTGAGGGCAGTGATTTATCTTATCCTGATTCGGTAGTTGATTATTTCATGGGAAATATCGGTCAGCCGGAAGGCGGATTCCCGGAAGAACTGCAAAAAATCGTTCTGAAGGGCAAACAACCGATTGTAGGCAGAGCAGGCGGATTGATGCCACCGGCGGATTTAGAAGGCATTGAGAAATATCTCTTGGAGGCGCATACAATGAAGCGCATCAATCCAAGAAATATTATCAGTTATGCTATGTATCCGAAAGTGTACGATGATTATTGCGACCATTGGGAGTACTATACGGATGTATCTAAGTTGACGAGTGATGTATTCTTCTTCGGCCTCGCAAAAGGCGAAGAGACATCGATTGAGATTGGACAGGGCAAGGAACTTATCATTAAATATCTGGACATGTCCGAGCCGGATGCGGAAGGCTTACGCGTATTGACATTCGAAATCAATGGTGTTATGCGTGAAGTGAAGGTGTTGGATACAAACTTGGAAGTTAAGAGCGATGGAAAGTTGAAAGCAGACAAGAGCAATCCACATCACTTGGGTTCTAGTATTCCGGGTAATGTGAGTAAAGTGCTTGTAAAAGAAGGCGATGTGGTTCAGAAGAATCAACCGTTGCTGACAGTCGAAGCAATGAAGATGGAAACGTCTGTTGTTGCGAAGGAAGACGGCGTTATTGACAAGATTTATGTAAAAGAAGGCGATAAAGTAAGTCAGGGTGATTTGCTGGTGTCATTTGCGAAAGAATAAAAAAATGAACCGTAGTTTCGAGAAAATCGATACTACGGTTTTTTATGTTTATTTTTCTTTCAGAGAACGCTTATATGCTTCAATATCCTGTTCAGTCAATGGATTAAGCTCATCAGCGGATCTCCAGCGAACCCAGATACGTTCTTTGAGACGATCCATTTCCAGCGGAGAATCCAATTGATCCTTGTCGATACCAATAATTGTGTCGTTGTCACCGTTGAACATAATCTCGAATGGTTTTTCTACACCATCTTCGAAAACAAACATTTGTGTGCTGTAATAGTTTAAATATCCTGAATCACTTAAAAGATGTGCTTCCAGAGAACTCAAGTCGGGGAAGGTGAGAAGAACCCAGTTCCCATCCGTATCGGAATAGTCATAAAATTGATAACCATGGAAGTCGAGTTTTTCCTCTCCTGTGGTGCCTTTGTCTGTATTGGCGGCACCTCTTAGAACCAGCGGTTTGCCATTCATTCCATCTTTTCGTATTTCCGTTCCCGGCAAAAAGCAATCGACGAACTTTTTGATTTCATTATCCCGGAATTTATCTTTTACAACACGGTAGTCTCCATTGTCATAGGATAAGCTGCCTAACTCGTAAAAAAATTCTTCTAATGTTTTTATCACTTCAATTCCCTCCATCATATAAACGCAAAATATCATCGAATTGATTGAATCAATCTCATTTTATTTAATAGTATTTTGCACAGTCTGTCAATATCTATTCTTATTGTTGACCGATACTGAAATAATGGTCGGGCACTCTGCCGCCGATGACTGTATCGACAAGCATTACTTTCCTGTTTAGTGTTACTTTTTCTTTATGTAGAGGGTTGACGATTTGTACATCGACCGAAATATTAATCCAAATTTTATAATTAATCTGATTGATACCGGAGGATGTGAACGCAGTTTCATAATCAACGGTGGTAGCGCTTGCGGGCATTAAAGTAAATAAAATTTTGGGCCCTTTATTGGCGAAATAATGCATATTGGTAACAACGCCAAGAGGAATTTCAATGCGTTCGTTTCCGATGTTTTCCATAGACAGATTAAGTTCTTGACTCAACTGTGTACAAAATGCCGTTATAAGTGGTGTATTTGCCGTGTAGTTATTATAATCGCCTTGGACGGTGATAATGTAAGCATCCGAGTCGGGGGAGAAATTGCCTAGGACACGCTCGATGGATCGGTCGATAATCGCATTGGCGATTGTCTTTGAGCGGGCATAAGATATTTCTTCGATACTGGCAAAAACTTTTTTTTCAAATACAATCAGCATAAGACCTGCAAAAAAAAGGAAGCATATAACGAAGGATGTACATTTTTTCAAACGTCTTTTCCTTTTGCGAATTCGTTTCAACATAAATCACCTCCTCTGAATATAAGTATGTGAGAGTACTTGAATTTATATGGAAAATAGGGTAGGAATATATTTATTAAGGAAATCTTATAATTTACGTAAGTTAGTTGTCGAGAAAATCTCTTTAATTCTTTGGTGTTTTCTGTTATAATCGTACTGAATAAGGGAGGTAGACTTATGAGTGAGACTCAACGCAGAAAACCGCCACAAAAGAGGCCGATAAGTGCCGAGGGTGGCGCAGGCTCTCGCAAGAAAAAAAGGAAGAAAAAGAAAAAAGGGCGCTTTAAAGTGCTTAAGATACTTTTTGCTCTGGTTCTGATTGTCGGTTTTGCCGTTGCAGGAGCGGGGCTTGGTGCGGTTTATGGCATTTTACAAAGCACAGAGATGTTAAATACTTCTGATGTTATGCCTGAATCCTATACGTCTATCATTTATGACTCTCAAGGCGTAGAAATTGATAAGCTCCATGGCAGTGAAAATCGTGAGTACGTAAAACTAAGTATGGTGCCAAAGCACCTTCAGTTGGCGGTGGTTTCCATTGAGGATGAGCGTTTTTATGAGCATAATGGTATTGATCTTAGAGGTATTGTGCGTGCGACCGTAGAAAATATCAGCAACTGGGACATGACCCAGGGTGCGAGTACGATTACGCAGCAGTTGATTAAAAACGAAGTTCTAACCAGCGAAAAGAAAATTGAGAGAAAAGTAAAAGAACAGTATTTAGCGATTTCGTTGGAAAGTTCATTGGAAAAACAATTGGGATCGAAGCAGGCGGCAAAAGAGTATGTGTTGGAGCTTTATTTGAACACCATGAGTTTAAGCCATGGTTTAAAAGGGGTTGAAGCCGCAGCACAGTATTATTTCGGTAAGAATGTCGGCGAGTTGACATTGGCTGAAAGTGCGTGTATTGCGGGCATCACAAAAAATCCAACCGGATATGCGCCGGACACAAGACCCGAGGCGAACAAAGAACGTCAAAAACTGGTCTTGAATAAGATGTTGGAATTAGGCCATATTACGCAGGCAGAGTATGACCAGGCTATAGCAGAGGATGTCTACGGGAATTTGGTATGCAAGGTAACGGACGAAGGAACAGGTGTGTCTACCCATAGCTATTTTATTGAGGCAATGATAGACCAGTTGGCTAAAGATTTGATTGAGCATAAGGGTTATACCCGTGCACAGGCATATAATTTGATATATAGCGGCGGATTAAAGATTCATTCAACAGTAGATTTGCGCATGCAGTCTATTTTAGAAGCCGCATTTTTAGATGATAGTTTGTTCCCTGCGAGTGATGCGACACATGATGTCATTTATTTGATTTCAATATTGGACATAACCAATTCGGATTCTTCAACAAACCAGTCGCACTATGAGAGAAAAATCACATTGACTGACTTGGATGAGGTTGATGCGTTTGTGCAGTCTGTACGTGATGAGTTGCTGGATGATACGCACCAGTTGGTTTCGGACAAAGTGACAGTATCTCGCTCTTTGCAGGCGGCAATGGTTATTATGGAGCAATCTACAGGTGAGGTTAAGGCGCTTGTGGGCGGACGGGGAGAAAAACCGGGTGACTCGGTATTTAACCGTGCAACACAGGCATTAAGACAGCAGGGTTCTGCGATGAAGCCTTTGGCTTCCTATGCGCCTGCAATTGATTTGGGATTATTGATGCCGGGTTCCACGATCATTGATGAGCCTGTTAGTTACGGTTCGTGGTCCCCGCAAAACTGGGACTTGAAGTATATCGGTCCGGCGACGGTTCGTCAGGGTATTTGGCATTCCATGAATGTATTGGCGGTTAAGGCATTTATGATGGTCGGTGCAGAGACCTCCTATAAGTACCTTGAGGACTTTGGATTTACAACGCTGGTTGAAGGAGATAAGGGAGCCTCGACTGCATTGGGCGGTTTAACACAGGGTGTTTCTGCGTTAGAGCAGACGGCGGCCTATGCGGCGATTGCCAATGGCGGCATATATATTCAGCCGCACTACTACACAGTTGTCTATGACCACGATGGTGAAGTGCTATTGGACGCAGGTATGTTGGATACGCACCGGGTGATTAAAGAAACAACTGCATATATGCTTACACATATGATGATTGATGTTATCACGAGAGGTACCGGTATGAGAGCGGCGATTTCGGGTATGACAGTATCCGGGAAAACCGGGACGACAAGTGATACGTTTGATTTGACATTCTATGGGTATACGCCTTATTATACAGCAGGTATTTGGATGGGTTATGACACGCCAAAAGAAATTAAGCGTGCAAATAATGCGCATTTGACGATTTGGAGCAAGGTTATGTCACAGGTACATGAAGGATTGTCCAATAAATCCTTTGAGAGACCTTCCGGCATTGTGACGCAGTCGTTCTGTTCAGCGACGGGGCATATTCCGGGTGAATTATGTGCGCGGGACTACTATGGTGTTTCCACACATTCGGATATTGCTTCTGCGGATTTCCTTGGTGATAGCGAGGTATGCACTGCCCATCAGATATTCTATGTATGCGAAGATTGCGGAAGAATGGCCGGATACAATTGTCCGGAGGAGAAAAGGTATGAAGTCGTTGTTGCGATTGATGAAAATGGTGACGTGATTGGGAAGCCTGCTGAAATTTTGGAAAGCGCGTTGGATATTAATTTGGCTGAAAGTTGCGATATGCTGCATGATGGCACAGATGGGAGTGGGTATGACGACTTCCCTTGGGCGGATATGTATCCGGGATTGATTGATCCGGATGGAAATCCATGGCCGCCTGTGAGAGAGCCGGATGTCAGCGGCAACAGTGGGCAAGAAGAGAACGAACAAAATAACAACGATGATTCGCCGACAACAGACGATTCGGAAGAGGATTGGTTTTTCGGCATATCATAATGAATAAAGTAATGCCGATATTTGCGAATAATCAAATATCGGCATATATTTTGTTGATAGGATGAGATAAATTGAGTAACGAATATATTTGATGTACAAAGGAGGAAAAGAGATGTCGATGGTTTTTTTAGAATCAAAAGGCGGCGATCCGGCATTTAATTTGGCGCTGGAGCAGTATGTGTTTGACAGAATGGATCGGAGCAAAGAGTACTTTATGTTATGGCAAAATGACAATGCCGTTATCATTGGTAAAAATCAAAATGCATATGCGGAGGTAAATGCGAAAGTTGTAGAAGAGAAGGGTGTACGTGTTATCAGACGTCTTTCAGGCGGCGGTGCGGTATATCATGATATGGGAAACCTGAACTTTACATTTATTATGGATGCCAAAGCCAGTGAAGGGCTGGACATTAAATTATTCTGTGAACCGGTTGCGGCGCTATTGCAATCTTTGGGTGTAGATGCGCAGGTGAATGGACGAAATGATATTACGATTGAAGGTAAAAAGTTCTCCGGAAATTCCCAATATTTGAGAGAAGGACGTGTTATGCATCATGGGACGATTATGTTCCATTCGGATTTAGATACAGTTGCGGCTGTATTAAATGTGGCGGGGGACAAGTTCCAGTCCAAGGCGGCAAAGTCGGTAAAAAGTCGTGTAACGAATGTGAAACCTTATTTGAAAGAGGCAATTGATTTGGGGCGTTTCAAAGAGTTGTTGATTGATTTTATTGCGAAGAATGAGCCGATGGAGGTTCATGAATTCACCGACGGGGAATTGGCGGAGGTTGAGAAGATTAAGGAAGAGCGCTACGCGACCTGGGAGTGGAATTATGGAAAATCTCCGGAATATGCTGTACAGAAAGAACGCCGAATCGAGGGCTGCGGAAAAATTGAAGCGCACATGAATACAAAAGACGCACAGATTACGGAAATTGAGTTCTTTGGTGATTTCTTCGGCATTGCTGATAATAAGGAGCTTGCCACTTTGCTGATTGGAAAAGAGTTGAAAAAAGACACGCTATTGACAGCGTTGCAAGATATTGATATTACAAAATATTTCCATGGCATTACGAAGGAAACGTTCGTCGATATTCTTTTATAGGACAATAGAGAATAGGACGAAATCCGCTTCTGGCAACAAGACTTGTTGTCATGATAGGCAGATATCGTAGCCGTTATTCGAAAAACAGAAAATAAAAAGTCTGATTTCTCTTTATGAAATCAGACTTTTTTGCTATTCTTCAAGTGCTGTTTCCGGCAATTGAGCTAAGGAGTTACGAACATTCGAGATTTGATTGGAGGTTGGATAATCTGCAAGAACCAATTCGAAGTATTCTCTTGCTTTGTCATAATTCTTGTCATTTTCAGCAATCTTTCCCAAATAATAATAAATGTCGTCAACAAAATTTTCACCGTTGGTGCACGTTAATGCCAACTCCAAATAAAGTTTCGCGTCGATGAAGTTGTTGCTCAGAAACTCACTTTTGCCCTTTGTATAATAGCTGTCCGCCGCCTTTGGATAGGCAGTAGAGCGCACAGAATTATATTTTGCCAAGTCATCATCACCAAAGCCGAGTGTATCAATCTCATTTAGTGTTACAACACAAGCTTCATAATTTTCGTCTGAAAGTTGAGAGACCGCTGTTTGTAGCAGTTCCAAGTTTGCTTGTTTGGTTTCCTCGCTGCGCAGCAAACGGTTTTCTTCTTTCAATTGCTCGTATTCACTTCTCATGGAAGCAACATCTTCAGGAGTCATGTTTGCGGTTCCGGAATAGTCTTCGAGTTGATTTCTCAGTATAGAGATGGTTTTGTCTTTGTCGTCATTGATTGCAGGAAAAATCAATATCAAAAGCACGATTGCTGTTACGCCCATACCTACGAAAAATGCGATAAGATCACGTTTTTCCAATACGTTACTGTGTTTTTCCGCACGCTTGTAACGAGGTATTGGAGGGGCGCTGTCTGTTCTTTTCACGGAAATTGGTTTTGGTGTATTTTCTTTTTTAACCCGCTCGCTGCGCAATCTGGAGGAGGCGGGCAGTTTGCTGCTGATTTCATTGGCATAGTGAATCGCGGTTGCATTTTTTATATCTTTCTTCAAAACAATATCAATAAAATGCTGCGCGCGCTTATAGTTTTTTTCATCAATGCAACAAAGGGTAAGCAGATTATAAGCATCGATAAACCCGGGATTGATATCAACTGCTTTTTTTAATTGAATAATGGCCAGGTCATCGCTGCCTTGTTTAAGGTATTGAAGTGCCTGATTATACATATGGACGGCATCATTATAGGCTTCCAAATCGCGGCCGTTTCTTTGCAAGAAGTCCATATATCTGCTGGCGGGATTATTTTCAGGCATGATAGAAGTGCTGATAATCCAATGTTTTAGTGCATCGCCGATTCTTCCCAGTTCCGAATAGGTCAAACCGAGTAAATTTCGTGCGGGGATATTGCTTTTATCATAAATCAGACTTTCTTCCAACAATGCAACGGCATGGGACAAATCCATGCTTTTCGCAAGATATAATGCTTCATTATATAAGCGAACGGAAGCATTTTTTGTTTTTCGAAACACGTAGGTATCTACGCCGCATTTTGGACAAAGGATTCCTTCCGAAAAGGAAGAAGCGCAATTCGGGCATTTCATCTTTTCATCTCTCCTTATTCCTGTTCTGCAGGCGTATCCGTATTTTTATCTTTTACAATATGCTGCAAAATATCAACCAAATCTTGCAGTTGAGACGGGTGCAGGGCATTTTCAATTTGGTCAAGTTCTAAAAGAAATTGATAACGCGAAAGTTCGTCTTTAAAATTGAACATATATATTCCTCCATTTACTGGTTATTTTTCGATAGGTAATCTCTCAAAGCGCCAATCAAGTATAAAGAACCGCAACAAATCAAAATACCGTCTGCCGGAGTGACTTGTTGTGCTTTTTCATATGCAGCGATCATATCTTTTTCTTTCTGAGCGAATATGTCGTATGTGTATGCAAGCCGTTCAAGTTGTGCCGCATCAAGTCTTCGCTCATTCTCGGGCTCTGTGAAAATCACACGTTTTGCAAAGGGCAGGATAATACGCAGCATTTTTTCGTATTCCTTATCGCCTAAAATGCCAATGAGCAACGTGATTTCTTTTCCCTCAAAATAAGTATCAAGAGATTGTGCCAATGCAGATATGCCGCCTACATTATGCGCACCATCAAGAATGGTGATGGGGCTATTTCTTATTATTTCAAACCGGCCCGCCCATGTGACGGTAGATAATCCGGCAATGATGTCATTTTTATTTAATGAAAGCCCATGAATTTTTAAAATCTCACAAGCATTTAGTACCGCAATCGCATTTTGAATTTGATAAGCACCCAAAAGAGACAGTCGAATATTGTCATAGGATATAAGACTGTTTTTCACAGAGAAAGCAGAGCCATTTAATGTCTGCTCATAAACTTCAAGTACGGTATTCTGCGGGTAATACAATAATGCACCAATATTAGCCGCATTTTCACTAATAATATTATATACTATTTCATCTTGACAATACAATAGTGCGGGACAATTTTTCTTCATAATTCCGGCTTTTTCGCCAGCGATTTCCTCTATGGAATTGCCCATGAACTCTGTGTGGTCGATGCTGATGGACATAAGCATTGACAATAAAGGAGACGGAATCAGATTGGTAGCATCATATCGTCCGCCAAGGCCGACCTCAATAATGGCGATATCTACCTGCTCATTCACAAAATAATCAAAAGCAACAGCGGTTAATATTTCAAACAAAGTGGGAATCGGCTGTTGTTCTTGCCTTAACACATCACAAAGCGCGGCCATTTTTGTAAAAGTGATTCACTGAAAATCGTTCATTGTAAACAGATAAATGAGGCGATGTATAAACCGCGGTTTTATATCCTGCTTGCTGCAAGATGGAAGAGAGCATAGCGCTGGCAGAGCCTTTTCCGTTTGTACCGGTTATGTGGATACACTTAAGCTTTCTTTCCGGATGATTCAGTTTTTCCATCAGAACGCTTATACGCTCCAAACCGGGGCAAGAAGCGAATCCGACTTCCTTTTCCAAAAAATGTATGGACTCTTGATAATTCACTATTTTCACCTCAAACTTGACATATAGATTTCATTATAATGAGCGTTGAGAGTTTGTGCAAGAATATTAAGAAAACTGATAAAGAATATTACGAAATTTTGATTTTTCGACATTGTGGTTGTACCATTTGCGAAAAAAATGTATAATGAACAATAGATTTTGTCCCCGAAAGGAGAGTTATATGGAAGAGAATAGAGAGAATAGAGAGCGGAGAACGCCAAAAAAAGATGCTGCACTTCGAAGGAGACGCAGAAAAAGACAGTGGCAAAAAAAAGTGTTCAGAACATGTGTTGTGATTTTTGTTGCAATCATTTTATTTGCGGTCACCTTTAAAGTTGCAAAAGAATATATGTCATCAGGTCCGGCGGAGGTAATACTAAGTGGCGAGGTGGTGGTTGTTACAATTCCACAGGGGGCGACAACGAAAGATATTGCCGAAATTTTAGAAGAAAATGGATTGATTGGCAGTGTTTGGAAGTTCCGTTTTGATAGCAGGTTGGAAGGTTATGACGGAAAATATCAACAGGGGACGTATGAAATAGATACTGGTTTGACGAGCCTCCAGATTATGGAGCTTTTACAAACGGGTGTTGTGCAGGATCAGATTAGACTGGTCGTGCCTGAAGGGTTTGATACGCAAAGTATTGCAAAACGTGTTGAAGAGCTGGGAATTTGCAGTGCTGAAGAGTTCATTGAAGCATGTAATAGCGGTACGTTTGATTACGATTTCTTGGTCGACCTGCCTGAGCGTGAACATCGTCTGGAGGGATATTTATTCCCGGCGACATATCAATTTCCGGAAGGTGTGACGGCACATGAAGTAATCGACAGGATGCTGAACCGTTTTGACATTATGTATACGCCGGCATATCGCAGTGCGGTAGAGACCAGTGAATATACGTTGGATGAGCTGGTAATCATTGCATCGATTGTGGAGAAAGAAATCATTCTAAATGAAGAGCGTCCGACAGCCGCAGGCGTTATTTATAATCGTTTGAATATCGGTATGAGATTGCAGATTGACGCGACCGTGCAGTACGCACAAGGGTTTGTAAAAGAGCATTTACTCTATGTCGATTTGGAGATTGACTCGCCATATAATACCTATCGGGTAAACGGATTACCGGTTGGACCAATTTCCAATCCCGGCGAAGAGTCTTTTAAAGGAGCGCTTTTCCCGGAAGAGCATAAGTATATTTATTATGTTCTGGAGGCACATGGCCGAAGCAATCATATATTCTGCGAAACGGATGCGCAGTTCCTAGCCGCAAAGAACAACTACAAAGCAAGTATTCCGGAGGGAACAGCAGAATGAAATATGTAACAGATAATGAAATGAATCTATTTTTGCGCGCTATACAGCCGATGTATGAGGGTGTGCTGGGGGAGATTCAAGCAGAGGCGCTTGACGCAAATGTTCCAATCGTTCCCCATGAAACGGCACGGCTGTTGAGTGTTTTGCTGCGCATGGTGAAACCCAAGCGGGTGTTGGAAATCGGCACGGCTGTTGGTTTTTCTGCCGGATTAATTTGTCAATATTTGGAAGAGGGCGGAAGTGTTACAACCATCGATCGTTTTGAAGTTATGTTAAAAGATGCGAAAGCGAATATTTCCCGTATGCATCTGGAGGATAGAATCAAGATTTTGGAAGGCGATGCGGGAGAAATACTTCCGACATTGGACAGGGTGTACGATGTTATATTTCTGGATGCGGCAAAAGGGCAGTATGGCAATTTTTTGCCGCATTGCCTGCGATTACTGCCTGTTGGCGGGCTGTTGATTGTGGATGATGTTTTGCAGGGAGGGACCATTGCGAAAACCCGTTTCAGTGTGCCAAGACGCCAAAGAACCATTCACAAGCGGATGCGGAATTTCTTGTGGGATATTTCTCATCATGAAGCATTGGAGACATGCATCATTCCAATTGGTGACGGCGTAGCGCTCTGTTATAAGATAAAGGACGAGGGAGAAACAAAATGAGTATGATGAAAAAGCCGGAGCTGTTAGCGCCTGCCGGTGATTTGGAAAAACTTAAAATAGCGGTATTATATGGCGCGGATGCTGTGTATATTGGCGGAGAGGCCTATGGTTTGCGTGCAAAGGCAAGAAACTTTGGCATGGATACGATGGCGGAAGGAATTCGGTTTGCGCATAATCATGGTGCTAAGGTCTACGTGACGGCAAATATTTTTGCGCATAACAATGATTTTGATGAAATGGCGGAATATTTTAAGGCTGTGGAAGAAATCGGTGCAGATGCGCTGATTATTTCTGATTTAGGCGTGTTTTCTGTTGCGAGAGAAGCTGTTCCGAATATGGAAATTCATGTTTCTACCCAAGCAAACAATACAAATTATAAAAGCGCACAGATGTGGCATCAGTTGGGGGCTCGCCGTGTGGTGGTCGCCAGAGAGCTTTCTTTGGGAGAAATCAAAAAAATTCGGACAGAAATCCCTGAAGATATGAGCATTGAAGCATTCGTTCATGGCGCAATGTGTATTTCGTATTCGGGGCGGTGTTTACTGAGCAATTATATGACAGGGCGTGATGCCAATAAAGGTGCTTGCGCTCATCCGTGTCGCTGGAAATATTATTTGGTCGAAGAGAAGCGCCCCGGGGAATATATGCCGATAGAGGAGAACGAGAGAGGAACCTATATTTATAATTCGAAAGATCTGTGTATGCTCCACCACATTCCGGATTTGATTGAAGCGGGTATTTGCAGCTTCAAAATTGAAGGACGCATGAAAACGCCTTATTACGTTGGAACGGTTGTGAAGACCTATAGAGAGGCGATAGACGACTATCTGGAGAATCCNCAAAAGTANGAGTCGAAGATACCATATTATATGGAGGAGATATCCAAAGCNAGCCATCGGGATTACACAACAGCGTTTTATTATGGAAAACCCGGCGGAGAAGAACAAGTATACACGAATAATTCTTATATTCGCGAGTACGACTTTGTTGGGATGGTTATGGAAGATAGCGATGAAAATGGACTTACGGTTATAGAGCAGAGAAATAAATTTTCGTTAGGCGATGAGATAGAGGCAATGCCTGCCAAGGGAGAAGCTTTTACATTTACCGTCGAAGCATTATGGGATGAGCGGGATATGTGCATAGAATCGGCTCCGCACCCACAGCAGATACTAAAAATAAAATGTCCGAAAGCGCTCAGGCGATTTGACATTCTTAGAAAAAAAGTGACTGATTAGAAGAAAAAACTTGCTTTTTCCCTCAATTCCAGATATTCTATTGTATAGAATATCGAAAAGGATAAGGATAAGAGAGTATGGAATTAACACAATGTATCAATTATTTGTTAACAACAGCGCAGCATACCGTTTTTCAACACTTAAATTCTAAGTTGTCTGAATACGATATTACGCCATCTCAATATGGTGTTTTGAGCTGTCTTTGGCAAAGGGAATTTGCGACTCCAAAACAGATTTCTGAAATTTTGTGTTTGGAGACATCAACGATTTCCGGCGTTTTAGACCGTATGCAAAAAAAAGGCCTGATCGACCGCGTAATTAATAAAGATGACCGACGTGAAGTTCGCGTTGTGACAACAGAAAAAGGAAAGTCATTAGAAGAGCCGATAACAAGGATTATTGATGATGTGAATGAAGAAGTTTTAAGATGTTTCTCTGCAGAAGAAGTTGCTACGCTAAAGGATAATCTTAGAGTGATAGCGGAAGGCAAGCATTTTCTGGAATTGTAAAAGGATTTTTTTATGTAGACAGGGCATTGCCCTGTTTTTTATTGCGACAAGAACGCATTCATTTTTTTGAGCGCTTTTTTTTCGATTCGGGAGACATATGAACGGGAAATTCCCAGAACTTTCGCAATTTCTTGTTGTGTGTACGTATCATAGGTACCGAGGCCGTAGCGCAGCACAATCACGGTTTGTTCTCTTTTGGTAAGTACTTCTTGGATGGAATGTATCATTTTTTCTGATTTTAGCGATATATCTAAAACATCCGCAAAATCGGGCGTATTGCTATTGATAATATCCAGCATGACGATTTCATTTCCATCCCGGTCTGTTCCGATTGGTTCGTGGAGAGAAATATCATTTTGTGATTTTTTTCCGAGCCGCAGTGCCATTAAAATTTCATTTTCTATACATTTGGAAGCATACGTCGCCAGGCGTATGCTTTTTTCTGTATTGTAGGAAATGATGGCCTTGATTAGCCCGACAATTCCGACAGAAAGCAGTTCTTCCGGCTCTCTTTGTGAATTATGATATTTTTTCGCAATGTGTGCCACCAATCTCAAGTTGTGAAGCACCAGCGCATCTTTCGCTTGTTTTTTTTCCTCTTCTGTTCCGTCTTGATATTGAATAATAAATTTTTCTTCCTCTTCTTTTGAAAGAGGCTTTAAAAATGCGCCGATTGATCCTGACGAAGAGAATCCGAGAAAAACCGGTAATAGCAAAAAAAGTCCAACCACACACGCACCCCCCATATACTTTGACAAAACTTATGCCGAAAGATGTATTTACTCCATGATATGATTGGAAAATTTGTTCTGTGCGTGTCTGAAAAAAAGTTATCCTGTACTTTTCTTGCAAAGCATGTCACATGGACAAAGAATTTGGTGAGGATAAAATCGTGCGGGCCGCATTATTTCCGCTATAGTTATAGGCAGAGAGGAGGCAGATTATGAAATTGTATTTTACAAAATCAAGAAAAACGTTATTGGTCAACATAGACGGTGATATTGACCATCATACATGTGAAAAGCTTCGTATCGAGACGGAGCGTGCATTAACAAGATCCGGTTCGAAAAATGTTTTGTTTTTATTTGAGAATGTATCTTTTATGGATAGTTCCGGCATCGGCGCGCTGATTGGACGATACAAAGTTGTGAAGCGTCTGGGAGGGGGGATTGCAATTGCGGGTGCGAATGATGTGCTCAAACGCATTTTTGTTATTTCGGCAATACAATCTTTAATCCCGACATTTTCTTCGAAAGAAGATGCGTTGGAGTATTTGGAAGGAGAGAGTTTCTAATGGAAAATGAGTTTCGTGTATATTTCAAGGCCAAGTCTGAGAACGAGGCATTGGCCCGTATGATGATTGCGGCATTCGCTTCGCAATATGATCCGACATTATCGGATTTAACAGATATAAAAACGGCTGTATCGGAGGGGGTTACAAACGCGATTATTCATGGATATGAGGGGAAAATGGGAGAGGTTGAATTGTATTGCGGTTACGATCATGGCATGATACATATTGAAATTGCGGATAGGGGTTTTGGTATCACAGATATTGAAAAGGCAAGAGAGCCGCTCTACACCTCGAAACCGGAATTGGAGCGTTCAGGTATGGGGTTTACGATTATGGAAGCTTTCATGGACGATTTTAAAGTGGTCAGCAAAGCAGAAGAGGGAACAAGAATTTTTCTAAAAAAAGCACTTCGCGCAGATTGAGGTGCTGTCAAATGGAGAGAACACAAGAACTCATTCGACGGGCACAAAATGGTGAGAGCGCCGCAAAAGAGCATTTGATTCAAGAGAATGCAGGATTGATTTGGAGTGTGGTAAAACGCTTTCATGGACGCGGAACGGAGGCAGAAGATTTATTTCAGATCGGAGCGATTGGTTTACTAAAATGCATAGAAAAGTTTGATTTTAGCTACGAGGTGAAATTTTCGACGTATGCGGTTCCTATGATTATTGGCGAAATACGCCGGTTTTTGAGAGATGATGGTGCCATCAAGGTCAGCAGAAGCCTAAAGGAGCTGGCTCTGCGGGCGAAACTTACGCAAGAGCGCCTTGTATATAATAAAAATCGGGAAGTGACCATACAAGAATTGGCGGATGCATTAGAGGTTTCGATAGAAGAGTTGATTCCCGCTTTGGAAGCGAGCAGAGAGGTGGAGAGTTTGAATGCACCTGCTTCTTCGAACGACGAGCAATTTCAGTTGCAGGATAAGATTCGGTCGCCGGAGAAGGGTGAGGAGATAATCAACCGCCTTTGCCTAATGGGTGTGATTGAAAAACTGGATAAGAGGGAGAGGCAAATTATATGTTTGAGGTATTTTCAAGATAGGACGCAAACAGATGTTGCGCAGCGTCTGGGTATTTCACAAGTTCAGGTGTCCCGCATGGAGAAGAGAATACTTGAAGAGATGCGAAAGAAGTTAGCGGATAAATAAAAGCTATTTGGATAATTCCAAATAGCTTTTATTTATAATTTCGAACCGCATTTTGGACAAAAATCGAATGCGGAGTCAACCGCGTTTCCGCAATTCACGCAAAAAGCGGAAGTTTCGGTATGGTCAATTCCCAAGTCTGTGTCCGTTAATATAACCCGCACACCGTTTCTAATGTTCTTCCCCAAATCGGGGGATATTTCATAAGCATGACGGCAACAATTAGAGACAGCGCAATATTTTCTGTTCCATTTGAATAAGGGGATAAAAAATAAGCTGAAATATGAATAAGTCATAACAGCGGACAAACTGCTGTAGTTTTTGCAAGTTGGACAAATAAATGGTTGGTTAAATAAAAGGTCTTTGCTGCCTGAGCTCAAACTCCAAATGATAAACATAAATATCTCCTCAAATTTGATTTTTATTGTGGTATACAGAACAAATTTATTTTACATATGTTAAGTACCATGATAAAATATTTCTATAAAGAATGCAAATTTTTTTAGAAGGGAGACATTTTATGAAAATATCTATTCTTGTTGTTAGTGCGGCTTCCATGGCTGCTGCTGCCGCGTTATTGGCGTTATCTATTATTAACTTACTTCGTTCTGATGAGATGTAGTTTGCAGGGTGTGAAAAGAGATTTTGGCGTTTTATGAAAAAGACAACAAAAGTATTTGTGGAAAATGATTTTTTTGGTATACTATAAGAGAAAGACTGTTTGCCGAAGATGCAGTCATGAATGACATTAGAGGAGGATTTTTTATGGTAAAAGTAGGTATTAATGGTTTTGGCCGTATTGGGCGGCTGGTTTTTCGTGCAGCAATTGAGCGCGGAGATGCGGATGTGGTTGCGATCAACGATCCGTTTATAGATGTAGAGTATATGGTTTACATGCTCAAGTATGATTCGGTTCATGGACGTTTTGATGCGAAAATGGACGCTGCGGATGGAAAACTTATTGTAAACGGTAAAGAAATTCGTGTGTATAGCTGTATGGATCCAAAAGATATTCCTTGGCGTGAGTCCGGTGCTGAATATGTTCTGGAATCAACAGGTTTATTTACAACAACCGAAAAAGCTTCTGTCCATTTCAATGGCGGAGCAAAAAAAGTAGTGATTTCTGCACCATCGGCAGATGCACCTATGTTTGTTATGGGTGTTAACCAAGAAACATATACAACGGACATGAAGGTTGTTTCGAATGCTTCTTGTACGACCAACTGTCTTGCGCCATTAACGAAGGTTATCAATGATAACTTCGGTATTGTCGAAGGCCTGATGACGACTGTGCACTCCATGACGGCAACACAAAAGACTGTCGATGGACCTTCCAGCAAAGACTGGCGCGGCGGACGTGCGGCAGCGCACAATATCATCCCATCATCCACGGGTGCTGCGAAAGCGGTGGGCAAGGTTATCCCGGAATTGAATGGAAAATTAACGGGTATGTCTTTCCGTGTTCCAACGGTGAATGTATCGGTGGTAGATTTAACTTGCCGATTGGAGAAAGCTGCGACCTATGAAGAAATCAAAGCGGCTGTCAAAAGGGCCTCTGAGAACGAATTAAAAGGCATATTGGCATATACAGAGGATGATGTTGTTTCGTCAGATTTTATCTCAGATACGCATACCTCTATCTTTGATGCAAAAGCAGGTATTGCTCTGAATGATAATTTCGTTAAACTGGTTTCTTGGTATGATAACGAATGGGGTTATAGCAACAAATGCCTGGACTTGATTGTTTATATGGATAAAAAAAATAATGCTTAAAGTAATGTACTCCCTAAATTTTTAGGGAGTATTTTTATACCAAATAAAATAGGACAATAAATGTCCCACAAATAGATAGAAAAATTGGGAAAAGGGACGAAAACCGTCCCACAGTTGTTGCCAAATTATATGAACTTGATTTTGAAAATGGGTGTGTTACTGGTCAGAGTTCCAAAAAAGTAAGAAATCATATGTTTTGGATGCTTTCTCTGATTTTTATGCTAAAATAATCAAGTAAGTATTTTACCTTTGAGAGGAGTACATATATGGCAATTAAGATTGGGATTAACGGATTTGGTCGAATTGGCAGAGTGGTATTTCGTGTTTTGATGCAAAGAGAAGAGATGTTTGAGCTTTGCGGGATTAATTTAAGAAATGCAGATATTGAATATATGGCATATCAACTAAAGTATGACAGCGTGTTTGGTCGTTTCCACGGCCGAATTGATTTGTATGATGAAGGATTGATTGTCAATGGAAAAAAAATCAAGGTTTTCAGTGAAAGTGACGCTTCTCTTATCGATTGGAAATCTTGCGGTGCGGAGTACATTATTGAGTCCACAGGAGCGTTTAATACTGTTGAGAAAGCTTCTTTGCACAAACTAGGCGGGGCGAAAAAGATTATTTTAACGGCACCATCCAAAGATGATGTTATGCCGACTTTTGTTATGGGCGTGAATCATACGGAGTATGTTTCGGAATACGATGTGGTATCCAACGCATCCTGTACGACAAATTGTCTGGCACCACTGGTAAAAATCGTGCATGAAAATTTTGGCATAGAGCAGGGACTCATGTCGACGATTCATTCCGCGACGGCAAAACAAAAGGCCGTTGATGCGAGAGCAGGGCGAGATTGGCGAACAGGGCGTTCGGTTTTCGGAAATATTATTCCATCCTCAACCGGTGCTGCAAAAGCTGTAGGGCGTGTTATTCCGGAGGTGCAAGGCAGGATGACAGGCATGTCTTTTCGTGTACCGACAAATGATGTCTCGGTCGTTGATTTGACGGTAAGGCTGAAAACGCCCACCACATATAATGAAATCTGCGCATGCGTGCGCGAGGCGTCTGAAACGTATATGAAAGGCATCGTAAGTTATATAGCGGACGATGTGGTTTCTACGGATATGTTGGGAGATGAGCATACCTGCATCTTTGATGAAAAGGCAGGTATTATATTAGATGATAATTTTGTGAAGCTGATTGCATGGTACGATAATGAATGGGGCTACAGCAACAAAGTAGTAGATTTGATAGAACATATGTATACAGTTGACAACAAATGATCATGGCAACCTGCGGCGGCCTCGCAACATCATAAGAGCATTTTGTTGGTTGAGCCGAAAGGTGTGCTATATTGAAGAATAGGCGATTATACAGTTTTTTGGTTCGTTCGTATAAGGAACTTTTTCACAAATAAAAAACGTTATGGATGTTGTGTCCATAACGTTTTTTTATTATTCTTCGGCCATTCGATAGCCGACACCAACTTCTGTAAAAATATATTCCGGAGAGGCCGGGTTCTTCTCGATTTTTCTTCGGATGTTTGCCATATTAACACGTAAAATTTGATTATCTTTCACCGCATATGGTCCCCAAAGTTCCGTAATGATGGAATCGTAAGTAAGGACATGCCCGGCGCTCTTCGCCAAAAGAGAAACAATTTTAAATTCAATCTGCGTCAAATGAACTTCCTTCTCCGCAACGCTGACCAATCGTTTTTCAAAATTAATCAAAAGATTTTTTACTTTAAACACGTCGGATATGATCGTCTTGTTCATGCTATGGCGAATCGCTGTTCTTATGCGTGCCAGCATTTCAGAAGTGCCAAAAGGTTTCGAGATATAATCATCCGCACCCAAATCCAATGCCTCAACTTTGTCGGATTCGTCCGCCCGCGCGGATACAACGATTACAGGTGTGGCAGACCACTCCCGAATTTGGCGCAACACATCAATTCCGTCGATATCCGGCAATCCCAAATCCAACAAAACAACATCGGGACAGTGGGAGAGAAAGAGGGAGAGTGCTTCTTTTCCGTTTTCAGCGATAATGGTGATATACTCGTTGGACTTCAATGTAGTCGAGATAAAATTGCTGATTGCATACTCGTCTTCTATAATCAATACTTTTGTTTTTGTGCTCATTTAATCGTCTCCTTCCAGGGGTAAAACAAATGTGAAGCTTGCACCGCCATATTCGTTATTTTTTACACTTAGTTCTCCGCCATGTGCATGAATGATTGTTTTACAAATCGACAGACCAATTCCGAGACCGCGATTTGAATCGCTGTGGGTGGAGATGGACGCACCGCTAAAGATTTCTGCCATTTGTTCTGGGGAAACACCTTTTCCTTTGTCTGAGACAACAAAGACGGCCAATGCTTCTTTTTCCGTTACGGTCAAGGAGATTGGCATGGTACTTCCCGAGTGGCGAATTGCATTTTCAATCAAATTAATAATAACCTGTTCGATTAGCGTCGGATCCATAGGAACAATAAGCATATTATCGGGAACCGATGCGTGGATTTCTGATTCGGGGAATCGCTTCTTAATCCGAACAATTACTTCAGAAACAACTTCTTCGATCAGCTCGTTCTGCTTTTTTAAACGTGTGCCGTCGCTGCTGATTTTTGTGATGGTGAGCAGGTTTTCTACCATATGTATCAGCCACTGTGCATCGTGCTGGATGTCCTCTAAGAGCTGGTTTTTTTCATTATCTGTTAAGAGGGCAGTGCTTTCACGCAAGGTTGTGCTGGCACCCAAAATACAGGTTAGAGGCGTACGGAGGTCATGAGAAACCGCCCGCAAAAGGTTGCTGCGCATATTTTCTTTCTCTTTTTCGAGAAGAATCCGTTGTGCTTCTTTCGACATCGCCTGTTTGTCAAGCGCCAAAATCGTCTGTGAAATCATGATTTCCGAAAACTCAATTGTATCGTCCACCAGAAATTGAGGATGCTCAAAGAATAGACCCAAGACACCATACTTCACATCTTTCGAAACAATCGGTAAGTAAGTACCGCGACAATTTTGCGGCGCTACTTCTGCAAGAACCCCTGTTATGCATCCGGTTTGAAATGCCTTTTCGGCAACGGAGCGCTCAATCAAACTGTCGATACCATTGTTTATAGATAACGCATATTTTGATGAGCTTTTTCGGATTCTTATATTGTTTGATTTTTTTGGCGAATTCAGATATATGATAACGCTGCATTGATTTGCGCCATAAAAAGATTCAGCCGCCGCATCAAGCAGGGTGTCGATGTCATTTGCGACCAAAAAGGCCTTTGTCATGTCATTCAAGCTTTCCGCACGTTTTTTACCGGCAGCGGCGATAGAGGCAGAGGTTTTCACATTTGCGGTCAATGTACTGATTAAGATAGACATAATCAGTAAGATTAAGAAAGTAATGGGATAGCCCGCGATGGTAAAGTTTAACGCAAAGTAGGGGAATGTGAAAAAGAAATTTACTGCAACAACGCCGGCAACAGAGCCCAAAACTCCCCAAAAATATCCGTTTGTAATAACCGATATTATCGCAACCGCCAGCATATAAACACCAAAAATATTATCGCTGATTACATTTGCATCCACAACATAGAGCGCAAATAAAGTCGCTATACCGAAGATGAACAGTGTTTTAATCAAATCACTTACGATTATCGCAGCATTAGGGTTGAGTTTTTTAATTGTGTGTTTGACTTGATAGGATATAAATTTCATAATAAACTCCTAAATACGGGTGAATATATTTTTATTATACAACATATCATTATATTTTGAAACGTTAAAAAGATGTATAGAATGTATAAGCTTTTATCGGGTTTTCCGAATGTCTGCATTGCCAAGCGTACATTTGTTTGTTATAATAAATCACATATTTTCAAGAGAGGGAGTATCGACAAATGAAGAAGCCATTTATTTCATTGAGCCAGGCAAAAGAAATTATAAAAACACATCCGACACCATTTCATATATATGACGAAAAAGGAATTCGAGAAAATGCACGCAGGGTGAATGCGGCCTTTTCATGGAACAAAGGGTTTAAAGAATTTTTTGCGGTGAAAGCGACTCCGACGCCTGAAATCCTTAAAATTCTGCATGAAGAGGGATGCGGAACGGATTGTTCTTCGTATACAGAACTTCTAATATCGCAAGCGATTGATATTACCGGAAATGATGTCATGTTTTCATCGAACATGACGCCCGAAGAGGATTTCGTCTTAGCGAGTCAGATGAATGCGATTATCAATTTTGATGATATTACACATATAGAGTTTTTTGAAAAAATTGCACCGATTCCTGAGACGGTTTCGTGTCGTTACAATCCCGGCGGCGTTTTTCAAATTGCCAACGATATCATGGACAATCCGGGTGATGCAAAATATGGAATGACGAAAGAGCAAATGAGAGATGCTTTTCGGATGCTGAAAGATAAAGGCGTAAAGCATTTTGGCATACACTCGTTTCTTGCCAGCAGTACAAGCTCGAATACGTATTATCCTATGTTGGCGAAAATCCTTTTTGAATTGGCTGTAGAGCTGAAAAAAGAATTGGGAATTCATATTGCGTTTATCAATCTCTCCGGGGGTGTAGGTGTGCCTTATTATCCCGACGATGAGGCTTGCGATATTATGAAAATAGGCGAAGGTGTGAAAAAGGTATACGAGGAAGTATTCCTGCCTGAGGGAATGGATGATGTTGCCATTTTTACGGAGATGGGCCGTTTTATGTTAGCGCCTTATGGAAGCCTTGTTTCTACGGCCATTCATGAAAAACATATTTACAAAGAATATATTGGTTTGGATGCCTGCGCGTCAAATTTAATGCGTCCGGCGATGTATGCCGCATATCATCATATGACGGTGTTGGGCAAGGAGGACGAACCATTAACGAATATGTATGACATTGCGGGCGGTCTTTGCGAGAACAATGACAAATTTGCGATTGATCGAAAACTGCCGAAAATCGAAATAGGGGATATTTTTTATATTCATGATACGGGTGCTCATGGTCATGCAATGGGGTACAATTACAACGGTAAATTGCGTTCGGCCGAGTTGTTATTGAAAGAAAATGGAGAAATTCAATTAATCAGACGGGCTGAGGTGCCGAAAGATTATTTTGCTACTTTAGATTTTACAGGATTGTTTAAAAATAAATAACGATAGAAGGGCTCATGGAATTATTATGAGCCCTTTTATTGTTATTGGCGAGATACTTATTTTAGATAAGTGTGCATGTATTCTTCACGAATGCTTTCCGGCACCAGATTTCCTCCGGTTGCCCACGGAACATGAACTGCATTTTGTATGCATTCTTCGAGACCATGATTCTTGATGTAGTTCTTCATTTCATCGGTTCGCATAAGTTGAATTGGACCCCAGAAGGATGCACATGCCGAAGGTTCTAAGAAGATATTTTCCGTGTTGACAATATCACGCATCAAATCATACAGGTGATAGTCATCCAGAGAGAGAATACCTGCCAGCATGTGTTTCATAACGCCGCCGACAAAACCGGAAGCGCGTCCAACCGCCAAGCCGTCGGCATGGGTCTGTCCGCTCAAATCGAAGTCTTGAACACTAACTTCATTTTGCAAACCGGATGCCATGCCAACGAGCATGCAAGGAGCTTGCGTGGGTTCAATGAAGAAAATGTGCACGTTATCTCCAAATAGCTGCTTAAAGCCGAAAGCAACGCCGCCCGGAGCGCCGCCGACACCGCAGGGGATATAAATAAACAGCGGATGCTCCGCGTCAATGAGAATGTTTTGTGCCTCAAATTGTGCCTTCATGCGCTTTGCCGCAACGGCATAGCCCAAGAAGAGCGTAACAGAGTTTTCGTCGTCGACAAAATAGCTGGAAGGATCGGCATCTGAGTTTTCTCTGCCGACTTCGACGGCTTTGCTATAATCATCATCATATTCAATGACCTCAGCACCACGCGCCCGAAGCAAATCTTTTTTCCATTGTTTTGCATCTGCCGACATGTGTACAATGACGTGAAAACCCAATGCGGCGCTCATGATACCAATGCTCATGCCCAAATTACCAGTGGAACCAACTTGGATTTTATATTTCCCGAAAAATTCACGGAATTTATCAGAGGCAAAAATACGGTAATCATCTGTTTCATTGACCAGACCATTTGCAATTGCCAAATCCTCTGCATGCTTTAAAACCTCGTAAATACCGCCTCTGGCTTTTACAGAACCGGAAATTGCCAAGTGGCTGTCTTGTTTTAAGAAAACTCTACCGGGGATTGTCGTATTATATTCAGATGCTATCTTTTCTTGCATATTTGGTATAAATGTTAACGGTGATTCAATTAATCCGCTTTGCGGTGCAGTCTCTGGAAATATTTTTTCAATAAATGGTGCGAATCTCAAGAGTCTTGCCTCAGCATCGTCAATATCCGCAATGGTGATATCGATTTTTGACAATGCGTCTTTTGCTGACTCCAGTTTTTGATTAATCCAGACAACTTCCTGCGCCTTGCTGACTTTTTCCAATAAGTCACGGGATTCTACACGATCCAAAAGCGTTGCATTCATAATAAAACCTCCTATGCGTTAATATTGTTCAGTATAAATGAAATGACATTAAAATTGTATCATATGGTTAATAAAGCGGCAATATGAAACAAGATATAGATTTATACAAATTTTACAACACTATATATTGACGTGCGTTATCTATATATAGTATACTGACTGGTATAAACAGAAAAGGGGATTAATTTATGGAGAAAGTTAGACAATTTATTTCTGCGATCATTGCCGGCTTTATTTTGGGCATTGGAGGTACTGTGTTTTTGACACAGGGAAATTCCGTTGTAGGCAGTTTTTTGTTTGCAATTGGTTTATATTCAATCATTGTCTTCCGACTTCAGTTGTATACAGGCAAGATTGGTTATCTACCGTTTCAAAAATTGAGTTATTGTGTCGAGTTGGGACTGACATGGGCAGGAAATTTACTCGGTACGTTTATTAGTGCTATGTTCATCCGTAATACGCGAATCTTTGCCGGATTTTCTGAGCGTGTTGGTGAAATTTCTCAAGTGAAACTGGAAGATGGTGCGCTGAGTATCTTTTTGCTTTCGATTTTTTGCGGCGTTTTGATGTTTATCGCTGTAGATGCATACCGTATAGGAAAAGGTTCGACATTAAAAGCACTTGCCATCTTTATTCCGGTTATGGTTTTTATCTTGAGCGGTTTTGAGCACGTGATTGCGAATATGTTTTATTTTAGTCTTGCCGGTGTGTGGGATTTGCATTGCCTCATTTGGGTAATTATTATGACGATAGGCAACAGCATTGGCGGGATGATGATACCTGTGTATCAAAAGGCGTTTCATATCGAACGAGAGTAATCAGAGAAAAGTCTGTTTTTGTGATAAAAGAGGGTAATTTGATGAGCGAAGTAGAATGGAATTTGGATGATATTGTTACGCCATTATTGGTATGGTATCGGAAAAGTGCGAGAAAACTCCCGTGGCGGGAGACAAAAAATCCATATGCCATTTGGATATCTGAAATTATGTTACAGCAAACGCGTGTAGAGACCGTAATCGGATACTATGAACGGTTTTTGAAAACCTTGCCTAGCGTTGAAGCGCTTGCCGGGGCGGATGAAGAAGTGCTTTTAAAGTTATGGGAAGGTCTGGGATATTATAGCCGTGTTCGGAATATGCAAGTAGCTGCGAGGGAAATTCTCAACCGTTTTGAGGGTAACTTTCCATCAAGCTATCAAGAACTTTTGAGCCTTCGAGGGATTGGGCCATATACGGCAGGGGCTATCGCCTCTATTGCGTTCTCGCTGCCCCATGCGGCTGTAGATGGAAATGTACTGCGAGTCATGTCTCGTCTTTCAAGGGATGGACGGGATATTATGCTGCAAACGACGAAACAGGACTGGCAGCATAGGCTTGCCGAAATATTACCGGAAGATTCAGGGACATTCAATCAGGCGCTTATGGAGTTGGGCGCTTGTATTTGTGTTCCAAATGGAGCACCAAGATGTATGCAATGCCCCCTGCGGGAGAAGTGTCAGGCATATCGATATCATGTGATTGCGCACTACCCTGTGAAATCTCAGAAAAAAATTCGGAAAGTCGAAAATATAAATGTATTCTTTATGATAAAAAAAGGAGAAGTTGCACTGCGAAAACGTCCGGATAGGGGATTGCTTTCATCATTATGGGAACTGCCGAATAGCGAAGGCGGTAATGATGTCTTGGAGGTTTTGCAGGCATGGGGAATTACCGAGGCCGAAATCATAGAAATGAAGAGTCAAAAACATATCTTTACCCATATAGAATGGCGGATGTCACCATACTTTATTTGGGTCAAGAATGGCGAGAATTCGCAATTTAATTGGGTTTCGTTGGAAGATATGAGAGAAAATTATGCTTTGCCGACTGCGTTTCGAAAGATTTGTGCAGAGGGTTTGAAATATATGGAGGAAACAAATGAATTATAAAGAGGCCATTGACGAATACATCGCGTTTACGGAACAAGAAAAAATGCAGAAAGACATTATTTTAGACCAAATTAATCTCGTTGCGGATGACATATTGCTGCGAAGCAGCCAGTTGGTGCATATGACAGCAACAGCCATCGTTTTTAATGAAGCTGCGGATAAAATGTTGATGATCCATCATAATATTTACAACACATGGGCTTGCGTTGGCGGGCATGCGGATGGAATGGACGACCTAATGGCTGTGGCGAGAAAAGAACTGGAAGAGGAGACGGGCATTTCCCGGGTAATACCGATTTCAAAGAATATGGTTTCTTTGGATATTTTGCCGGTTGGAACGCATATGAAAAATGGAGTGTTTGTGCCGAATCATCTGCATTTAAACGCAACCTATGCATTCACCGGATTTGAGAGGGAGCAGGTGCGCATAAAGCCTGACGAAAATTCGGCGGTTACGTGGATACCGGTTTCATCTTTGCGGGCATATTGCAAAGAGGATGCTTTTGTGGATGTTTATTTTCGTATTTTAGAGAGGCTGAAAGATGGGTTTTATTGACCAAATCCTCTAAAATTGATATACTTTAGAACATAAGAGACGGCAGGGAGAATACGCATGTGCAAAGCGAGAGAAGCGAGAATCGCAAAACAAGATGATAAAGACGGGTTCTATTCATTATGGAACGTTTGTTTTCAGGATAGTGCCGCTTTTTGTGATTGGTTGTTTAGGGTGCGTTTTTATCCTGCTTATTCAAGCTGTTTAGAAGATGATGAGGGTGCTATTGTGAGTGCCATGCAGGCTGTTCCCTATACTTTTGTGATACGCGAGAAGGCGGTCAACGGTGCTATGCTTTGCGGTGTATCTACAAGTCCGGCACAGCGAAAAAAAGGATTTATGCGTAAAATATTTCGTCACGAAATGGAACTCTTATATAAAAAAGACCTTATTATTGCCTCGCATACACCTGCAGTTCTGGATAGTTATTTTTCCTTTGGCCATCTGCCCGTAGCGGATGCGAATTATTTTTTTTCTGAATGTATTCCTTATTTTCCGAGGGCTTCCGATGTTGTTTCAATGGATCAAATAATTCATGTATCAAATGATTTATTTTTGCTATATACTAATATTGCGCGGAATTATAGTGGAATGATTCTTAGGACAAGGGAGGAATTCCAACGCAAAGCGGATGATTATGCCGCAGACGGCGGAAAATGCGTTACGATTTGTGACAATGAGCGTGTCATGGGATATGCATTTTACTATGTTGACGAAGGCCGTATTGTTTGTGTGGAAGCGCTGGCAGAAACCGGTTATTATAATCAATTATTGGAAAGACTTTTTTCCTTATACGAAGGTTATCGTATATCTGTGAAACTTCCCCCGGACATTCTGCCGGAGTATGTATTCGGTGAGTTGAAGAAGTTACCGAAAGGTGTTGCCGGTGCGATAAATATTCCGAAGCTTCTTCAGGTGTTGGATATAAAAAGTCCGTATTCTGTCGAGATAACGGATGATGTGGTATTGAAAAATACAGGCATTTTTAATCTGAATGGACTGCCTTCGGGCAAAGAGGCGGCTTTTCGTATTGAAGCCGGACGATTTTTACAGGTTCTAATTGGCTATCATTCTTTAGAAGAAATACGAAACGAAATTGAAATTTTTGATGAGGACGCGTTTTTGGACATCTCATCGCGATTACCAAAACAAAAATGTTATATTATTGATGAATATTAAAATTGGAGGCAGGTTTATGCCAGAATCACAGTGTGTGTATAAAGAACGAGAAACAGCAGTTATAAATGACAAACAAATATCATTTCAATTCAGGTCCTTTTCCTTGGAAGATAAAGCATTTATTGACAGTTATACAAAGCCTTGGATGCCGGAATGTTCGGATATGTCTTTTGCAAATTTGTTTATTTGGGGTTCGGAAGGGAAGATGCAGTTTGCTGAAAGAGACAATCATCTCTTTATTAAGTTAAACTTTCCGGGTGTTCCTATATATTTTTGGGCACCTATACCAAAATTCGGAGTTGAAACCAATTATCGAAAGGCTGTATATGATGCAATTGAGTATATGACTTCTTTTTCAGTTGAGCCAACGTTTCGTTC
>JGI994J12354_10000398_pt1 | contig 42730 bp, 41 predicted proteins | sample IntmicLarv3ML3BL_FD_12354 | JGI IMG/M metagenome (IMG submission 12354) | reverse complement strand
TGTCGTCTTTATGGATGCAATTCATTTTCATGTACGTAGTGAGGGGCGAATCGTAAAGCGTGCTGTCTATATAGCAATTGGAATTGATATGTATGGATGTAAGGATGTTTTAGGTATGTTTCTTATGCCTAATTTTTTGCTGAAAGACAGATGGTAATTGTTTTCGTATTGATGTATAATTTGAATGAGAAGGGCGATAGAAATGAATGAGAAGAAATACAAATGTCCTTGCGGTGAATATTGATATTGACATAAACAATATAAGGTCAATTACAGAAGTGTATAAGGCATTAAAAGAGCATGATGGAATTAGAAAATCATAAAACTAAAATTGGAGGATAAAAAATGATAATAAAGAATGGCTATCTAATGGATCCAGCGACAGGGTTTGAGGGATATTATGATATTGAAATTAGAGCAGGGAAAATTTATAGAATTGGCGAAAACTTAACCGCCAAAACAGAAATCATTGATGCTAGTAACTGTGTTGTTGCCCCAGGCCTTATAGATGTTCATGTTCACTTTAGAGATCCGGGACTTACCTATAAAGAAGATATACACTCAGGAGCAAAAGCAGCGGCAAAAGGTGGTTTTACGACGGTTATTTGTATGGCAAATACGAAGCCGGCAGTGGATAATGTGGAGACTCTTAAATATATTTTAGAGGAGGGAAAAAAGACACTGATAAATATCTTGGCAGTTGCGAGCATAAGTGAAGAGTTAAAAGGACAAAAGCTGGTGGATATGAAAGAACTTCATAAAAATGGTGCATGTGGATTTTCCGATGATGGTTTTCCTTTAATGGATGCTCAAATGGTGATAAAAGCGATGGAGGAAGCGAAGAACTTAAATGTACCGATTAGCTTTCATGAGGAAGATCCTGCTTTTATCATTAATAGTGGTGTGAATCAAGGGGAAATATCCGCCGTACTTGGAAGTGGCGGGGCGGCAGCAATCGCTGAGGATATCATGGTGGCTAGAGATTGTATGCTAGCACTTCATACAGGTGCTTGTATAAATATACAGCATATTAGCTCAAAAAATTCGGTAGAGCTTGTAAGGAGTGCGAAAAAACTTGGTGCAAATGTCATTGCTGAGGCCACCCCTCACCATTTCACCCTAACAGAAGATGCGGTGTTAGAACATGGAACATTGGCGAAAATGAATCCGCCGCTGCGGACACAAGAGGACAAAGAGGCAATTATTCAGGGGTTGAAAGATGGCACGATTGAGATTATTGCAACAGACCATGCGCCGCACAGCGAAGAAGAAAAAAATAGAGAATTTTTACAAGCTCCAAGCGGGATTACCGGACTTGAAACTTCTTTGACGCTTGGGATCACTTACTTAGTTAGAGAGGGGCATTTGACCTTAATGGAATTAATGAAAAAGATGAGTTATAATCCAAGTAAGTTATACCATTTACCGGCAGGGAAAATAGCGGAGCAGGAGAGTGCAGATTTAGTGATTTTTAATAAAGATGAAGAGTGGATTGTAAAAAAAGATTTTGCATCAAAAGCATGTAATACACCATTTATTGGCAAAAAAATGTTTGGAAGAGTGAAATATACAATTTGCAATGGTGAAAAAGTCTATGAAGATTTCACCTCATGAGCGGTAAATCTGAACGAATTCTAAAAATTATTAAAATTTAAATATCTATAGTCAATTGGTTGCAACAGAGGAAAAGTGAGTATATAATAAAAAAAGTAACAAGAAACATGTTGAACGAGTAGACTAGATAAGACTGAGAAATGAGGAGAAATATGTTAGAATTAAAAGCGATAAAAAAGACTTATAAAACGGGCGATGAAGAAGTTCAGGCATTAAAAGGGGTAGACTTACAATTTCGTGAAAATGAATTTGTAGCCATTTTAGGTCAGAGCGGTTGCGGAAAAACAACAATGCTTAATATTATTGGTGGATTAGATAAATATACCAGTGGTGATTTGGTCATCAATGGAAGATCCACAAAAGATTATAAAGATAGGGATTGGGATACATATAGAAATCATTCTATTGGTTTTGTTTTCCAAAGTTATAATTTGATTCCTCATCAAACAGTGCTATCGAATGTAGAATTGGCATTAACCTTATCAGGTGTATCCAAAGAGGAGAGACGAAAAAGAGCGGTAAAAGTTTTAGAAGAGGTAGGCTTAAAAGATCAAATCAATAAGAAACCTAATCAAATGTCTGGTGGTCAGATGCAAAGAGTTGCGATTGCGAGAGCGCTTATTAATGATCCTGATATTTTATTAGCAGATGAACCGACTGGAGCCTTAGATTCTACAACGAGTTTACAGATTATGGAATTACTAAAGAAAATTGCTAAAGAAAAATCAGTAATTATGGTTACTCATAATCCCGAATTGGCAAAGCAATATGCCACCAGAATTATTCAATTAAAAGATGGAGAAGTGGTTGATGATTCAGACCCTGTAGAAACAAAGTTAGGAAGTGGGAAAATTGGTGCAGCAGGCAAAAAGACATCAATGTCATTTTTTACAGCATTGTCTTTGAGTTTGAATAACCTTATTACCAAAAAAGGAAGAACCTTTATAACCGCATTTGCAGGAAGTATCGGTATTATCGGTATAGCCCTTATTATGTCATTGTCAAACGGTGTGCAGGAATATATAACAAAGGTGGAAGAAGATACTTTATCTTCATATCCAATATCAATAGAAAAAACAACCATGGATATGTCCGCGATGTTATCAATCATGATGGGAAGAGTGGAAACTTCGACTGAAGAGAGAGAAGGAAATAGAGTGTATTCCACCGCATTAATGGGCAATATGCTTGAATCCATGTCAAATGGACAGACAGATAATAATTTAGAATTATTTAAGGTTTACTTAGAAAGCGGCGAATCACAGATACCAGAAGCGACCAGTGCAATTCAATATAGTTATGCTTTGGATTTGAATGTATATAATGAAAATGCCGTGGACGGTCTGCTCCAAGTGAATCCAACTCAAGTTATGAATACGCTTGGTTTGGGGCAATCAATGGAAATGCAGAGTAATTTTATGCCGAGTGCAATGATGTCTTATGATATCTGGACAGAGCTTTTAAATAATCAAGAAATGTTGGAAGCACAGTATGATGTGGTATCTGGTGTTTGGCCAAAGGCGTATGATGAAGTGGTATTAATGATTGGTGAAGACAATACAATTACAGATTATACTTTATATTCTTTAGGCTTATTGAGCCAAGAAGAGTTAGCGGAGAAGCTGACAGCATTAATTACAGGCGGTGAAATCGTTCAAACAGAAAATAAAAGCTATACATATGATGAGTTAATAGGCATGAATTTTAAGCTTATGTTGAATACAGATTATTATGTGAAAGAAAATGATGTTTGGTTGGATAAGAGAACAGATGAAGAAGCATTTGCTCAAATAGTATCGGAAGCGACAGAACTCAAAATTGTGGGTATTGTGAAGCCGAATGAAGAAGCAATAGCAATGACCAATACAGATACGGGATTAATTGGATATACTGAGAGCTTAAAAGAACATATCATTAATGAGATAAATAATTCGGAAATTGTAAAAGAGCAAATAGCAAACCCCGAAATCAATGTATTCACAGGAATGGAATTTCCAGCAGAAGTAGCTGCTGAATTTGATTACAGTTCATTAACAGAGGAAGAAAAACAGTATATGGCAATGCTTTCCGATGAAGAATTAATGGAAATGATGGCGGCATATCAAAGTAATAGTCAAGCGAGCTATGATGGAAATATAACAACCTTAGGAGTTGTTGATTTGGAGCAGCCAAGTAGCATTCGTTTATATCCCAAAAACTTTGAATCAAAGGATATAATAGAGAATGACATTAAAGAATATAATGAGGGGCAGATAGAAGAGGATCAAATAACCTATCGAGATATTGTCGGGGCGATGATGAGCTCAATTACATCTATCATTGATATTATCAGCTATGTATTAATCGCATTTGTTAGTGTATCTCTCATTGTTTCTTCTATTATGATTGGTATCATTACTTATATCTCAGTACTGGAGAGAACAAAGGAAATTGGTATTTTAAGAAGTATTGGTGCTTCTAAAAAGGATATTTCACGCGTGTTTAATGCCGAAACGTTTATTATTGGTTTGTTTTCTGGCTCATTAGGAATAGGAATTACTCTATTATTAAGTATACCAATTAATATAATTGTAAAAAATGGTATGGGAGTATCGAATATCACATCATTACCAGTGGCAGGTGGAGTAGGATTAATACTAATTAGTTTGGCATTAACCGTAATTGCAGGATTAATCCCATCTAAATTAGCATCGAAAAAGGATCCGGTTGTCGCATTGAGAAGTGAATAGAACAATAAAATCTATATATGAAAAAGGCGATATCAGTTCAGAAATGAATTAGGTTATCGCCTTTTTCTATTTATTTGTCAAAAGCTATCAATAACGCTCAAAAATTTTTAAGGGTACAAAGTTTTAGATAGGGTTGGCAAGTGGGAATAAATAAGCTACAATAAAAGATATACTTCCATTATAAAAAACAGAGAGGAGATTTCAGATGAATTATAGCGAAATTTTAATAAATTATGTGGAACAAATTTTAGAAAGAAGTACCCCGGAGACTCCAATATGGAATAGGGAACAGGATATGCATAAAAAGTCAGCGAGCTGGAACTATGTGAACGGAATTGTAATGAAAGCATTGCTTAAATTATACGAAAAGACAAATGATGAAAAATACTTGAATTATGTGGATGATTTTATAAGCTATTTTGTGCAGGAAGACGGATCAATATTAACATATTCGGTGGAAGAGTATAATTTAGATCACCTATGTGGAGGGCCAGTCCTGTTGACCCTTTATGAAATTACGAAAAAAGAAAAATTTAAAAAGGCGGCGGATTTACTTCGTTCCCAATTAACAAATCATATGCGGACAGAAAAAGGAAGTTTTTGGCATAAACAGATTTATCAAAATCAGGTATGGTTGGATGGGCTATATATGGCACAGCCATTTTACATGAGATATGAAGTGAATTATAATGGTGCGGCGGGTAGTTATGATAGCTTTAAGCAGTTTGAAAATGTAGTACGCTTTATAAAAGATGAAGAAACAGGACTATATTATCACGCATATGACCAAGCACGGGAGATGTTTTGGTGTGATAAAGAGACCGGATTGTCACAATGCTTTTGGTTAAGGGCTCTTGGCTGGTTTTCGATGGCGTGTGTGGATATTATTGAGTTTTTCCCAGCACATATGGGAGAAGAAAAAGAAAAGTTAATCGCAATTTATAAAGATTTGATAGATTCCTTGTTAAAATATCAAGATAAGGAAAGTAAAATGTGGTATCAAGTGGTAAATCAACAGGAGCGCGAGGGGAATTATATAGAAACGAGCGGTAGTGCAGCGATAGCCTATTGTATCTTAAAGGGTGTGAATATGGGATACTTGGATGAGTCCTATAGAAGTATTGGAATAGAAGTGTTCGAGGGCATTTGCAATAGAGCATTATCCGAAAAAGATGGGAAGCTACAGGTGAGCGGAATTTGTTTGGTAGCGGGTCTTGGTGGTGCCGAAGGAATGAGACGAAATGGTACCTTTGAATATTATATGAGTGAACCGATTGTAGAAAATGATGGGAAAGGAATTGCACCATTATTATTGGCGTTTGCAGAATTGATGTAAAAGAAATAGCAGAGTTTGGAGATTGATTTTCCAAGCTCTGCTATTTACTTTTTATTTAAGAATGCCAATAAAGCCTTTGGTGAATAATTCAAAACTAATGTATCGGGGATATCAGCCAGCTTTAAAAGTTCTAGTGCATAAGTGAAATCTCCAATATGGGAAGTTCCATGGCTATCGCTGGATAGCAGGAGTGGGTGTTTATAATGTTTGCATAGGTTTAATATCATCAAAGCATTGGAGCGAGTATCCCCTCTATAGCCATCAGGGCGAAGAGAACTTTCGTTAATTTCTAAAAGAACTTGATATTCTATGGCAGCTTTTATTAGAGCGTGATAATCGACAGGGTAGTTGACATCATCACAATGCCCAATAATATGAATGTTGGGACGCTTTATAACTTCAATGTAAGTAGCAGTATTTTCGGCGATATTGCCGGATTTATAATGTGGAGAGTGCATACTCGCAATAACAAAATCTAAGCGGTCTAAAATAGAATTGTCCAAATCTAATGTTCCTTTATCATCTAGGATATTAGCCTCAACGCCATATAAAATATCAATAGCGAATCTTTTTTTGGGCGCATAAGCTAGATTTCTAAAATAGGAAGCAGCTCCTCCGTGTAAAGTGGCTGGTCCATGATCGGAAATTCCCAGCAATTCCAGCCCGTTATCTTTCGCCGTTTTTGCCATATCAGTGATGGTTGAAGTGGTGGCATGACCACTGGCAATCGTATGTGTATGTATATCAAGTATCGGAATAGCCATAAAGATACCCCCTGTTCTTTATAATTTGTAATTCCTTTAAAAGAAAGAACTAATAAAAATAGTATGAGCGAAATGTGGAAGTTTGTCAATGAAAAACAAACAAAAACCAAATAAAGATAAAATAAAAGAATTATTTTTTGTGAAAAAATCAAACAAACAAAAAACATATCGAACGAAGTCAACAAAAACAACAGTTTTACATGTTGTTTTTGTTGACTTCGAGAAAAGGGCAGAGTATAATAAAAATTAATTAAGAATGGAGAAAGGGGCAGCTAAAAAATGGGTTTATATACATATAATAGTGCGGATGTGCCAAAATCAAAGCGAATTGAAAAATTAGTGGACAATTTATATGCTAAAATGCCGGAAATTGAATCGGCAAGAGCGATATTGGTGACAGAATCTTATAAACAGACTGAAAGTGAACCACTTATTATTCGCAGGGCAAAAGCATTCCAATATATACTAGAAAGTTTACCAATCGTTATTAGAGAGCAAGAGTTAATTGTCGGAAGCACGACAATCACACCACGAGGGTGTCAGACATATCCAGAGTTTTCTTATGAATGGTTGGAAGCGGAATTTGATACTGTGGAAACAAGAAGTGCTGATCCATTTTATATTTCTGAAAAAACGAAGAAAGAGTTAAAAGAAGCAAATGCGTACTGGAAAGGAAAAACAATCAGTGAGCTGGCGACTTCCTATATGGAAAAAGAAACATTACTCGCGATGGAGCATAGTATCTTTACTCCGGGAAACTATTTTTATAATGGCGTAGGACATGTGACGGTAAAGTATGATGAAGTTTTGGCAATCGGATATCAAGGGATAAAAGAAAAGGCTGAAAAAGAATTGAAAGCCATGTCTTTGTCCGATGAAGATTATCAGAAGAAGTCGAGATTTTTAGAAGCGGTAATAATTAGTTGTGATGCGGCTATGAGATATGCGAAAAGATATGCCAAATTAGCACTGGAAGAGGCGGAGAAATGTTCTGATATAACAAGAAAAACAGAATTACTTCAAGTTGCCCAAAATTGTGTGAATGTACCGGAAAAGGGAGCGAACAGTTTTTATGAAGCGTGTCAGTCTTTTTGGTTTGTACAACAGTTGCTTCAAATAGAATCGAGTGGTCATTCCATTTCACCAGGAAGATTTGACCAATATATGTATCCTTATTATAAGAAAGATTTAGATACAGGTAAAATTACAAGAGAATTTGCGCAAGAATTAATGGACTGTATCTGGGTGAAATTAAATGATTTGAACAAATGTCGAGATGCAGCTTCAGCAGAGGGATTTGCTGGTTATAGCTTGTTTCAGAATTTGATTGCCGGCGGGCAAAATCAAGATGGAGTAGATGTGACAAATGATTTATCATTTATGAGTATTCAAGCGTCCACACATGTGTTTTTGCCGCAGCCATCTTTATCGGTGCGTGTGTGGAACAAAACACCACATGAATTTTTAATTGCGGCCGCGAAGCTCACCGCTACCGGAATTGGTTTTCCTGCATATTATAATGACGAAGTGGTTATTCCGTCCTTGATAAGTAGAGGATTAACCTTAGAGGACGCAAGAGATTATAATATTATTGGTTGTGTAGAACCACAAAAAGCAGGAAAAACAGAGGGATGGCATGATGCAGCATTTTTTAATATGTGTCGTCCGTTGGAATTGGTATTTAGTAATGGGAAAAGCAAGGGTGTGCAGATTGGACCGATGACCGGCAATGTCATAGAGATGAAAAACTTTGAAGAATTTTATCAAGCGTATAAAATCCAAATGGAATATATGATACAGCTTTTGGTCAATGCGAATAATGCTATTGATGTAGCTCATGCCGAAAGGTGTCCGTTGCCATTTCTCTCTTCAATGATAGATGATTGTATAAAACGAGGAAAGACGGTACAAGAGGGAGGAGCGGTATATAATTTTACAGGCCCTCAGGGATTTGGAATTGCGAATATGGCAGATTCTTTGTATGCTATCAAAAAGCTGGTATTTGAGGAGCAAAAAGTCACATTGCAGGAATATAAACAAGTGTTGACAACCAATTATGGCAAGGGTTTATCCGCTGATGATATAAAAGAAATGACTATTAATATTGTAAATGAAATGGATAAGCTTGGCGAACAACAGATTGCAACAATATTAAAAACGGTATTAGCAACATTAGAAACGCCAGAAGTAAAGGCCGAGGGCGAGAGAGTTTTCAAATTGATAGAAGCGCTTCCAAAGTTTGGCAATGATATTGAAGAGGTTGATTTATTGGCGAGAGATGTGGCATATACTTATACAAAACCACTGGAAAAATACAAAAATCCACGGGGTGGAATATTTCAGGCAGGATTATATCCGGTATCTGCAAATGTGCCGCTAGGAGTACAAACAGGTGCTACTCCGGATGGGCGTTTGGCTCATACACCAATCGCGGACGGCGTATCACCGTCGGCAGGAAAAGATGTGAATGGACCGACAGCGGCGGCAAATTCTGTTTCAAAATTGGATCATTACATCGCTTCAAACGGAACATTGTTCAATCAGAAATTTCATCCATCAGCTTTGAGCGGTAGAAATGGCTTGGAAAATTTTGTGGGCTTAGTTCGTTCTTACTTTGATCAAAAAGGAAGTCATATGCAGTTTAATGTAGTGAGTCGTGAAACCTTGCTGGAAGCACAGCGAAATCCAGAGGATTATAAACACTTAGTAGTGCGTGTGGCGGGCTATAGTGCCTTGTTTACAAGTTTATCAAGGTCATTACAAGATGATATCATCAAACGAACGGAGCAAGGATTTTAAAGCGTTAAGAGCAGGGGAAAGGGGTGAGATTTTGGACAGATATTTGGAGACAAAAGGACGTATATTTGATATTCAACGGTATTCGATTCATGATGGATATGGAATTCGAACGATTGTTTTTCTAAAGGGGTGTGTTTTGCGGTGCCGATGGTGTTGTAATCCGGAATCTCAAGAGTATAAGATTCAGACTATGATGGTACAAGGGCAACCAAAAGTGATGGGACAAGATGTTACCGTTGGTGAAGTGCTGGAAATCGTGGAAAAGGATCGAAATTATTATCGACGAACCGGTGGCGGCTTGACGTTGTCAGGTGGTGAGAGCTTATGTCAGCCAGAATTTACAAGAGATATTTTAAAGGCGGCAAAAGAAGCAGGGATAAGTACCGCTTTGGAGAGTACGGCTTGTGTGAAGTATGATGTGATAGAGGAGATACTTCCGTATTTGGATCAGTATTTGCTTGATATCAAACATATGGATGCTAAGAAACATCAAGAATATACCGGACAATCAAATGCCTTGATATTGGAAAATGCGAGGAAGATTGCAGAGTCTAATCTGACAGAATTAAGTATTCGAGTGCCGGTAGTGCCGGGATTTAATGATACAGAAAAGGAAATAGAGGCAATAGCAGCGTTTGTGAAAAAACTTAGGAATGTGAGGCGGCTGCATTTACTGCCTTATCATAGATTAGGACAAGATAAGTATGAGGGGTTAGAAAGAGAGTATTTGTTAAAAAACATTTTGCCGCCGGAAGAGGTGAACATGCAGCGATTTTTAAAAATTGCGCTGGAAGTATCGGGAGTGGAATGTCAGATAGGGGGATAGGATATGTATCAAGAACAAGCACCAAATAGAATAGTACAGGAGCTGGTTCCCGGAAAAGAAATTACGATTGCTCATTTGATTGCGAGTCCGGATGAAATCTTGTATGAAAAGTTAGGCTTAGACTCAAAGGTTGATTATAAAAAAGCCGCAATCGGAGTGCTCACTATTACGCCAGCAGAAACGGCAATTATTGCTGCCGATATTGCTTTAAAAGCAGCAGGGGTGAAATTAGGTTCAGTGGATAGATTCAACGGAACACTGCTTATAACTGGAACGGTATCAGAAGCGGAGGCATCTTTACAGGCGGTTTTAGAGTATATAAGGGACAAAATGGGATTTTCGGTATGTGAAATTACGAGAACATAGTAAAAAAGCAAAAACAACAAAAACAACACAAAAACAAGTTGACTGATGTGGTTTTTGGTGGTAATGTAAAAGAATGAAGGATAAAAAACAAAAAAAATAAAAAGCAACAACAAAAACCAATAAAAATACTGGTGTAGAAGTTCAAGGAGGAAAAAAGAATGCAAAATGAATATGAGATTAAGAAACAGATGTGTGAAATCGGTAAAAGAGTGTATGATAGAGGAATGGTTGCAGCAAATGATGGTAACTTTTCAGTGAAATTAAATGATAATGAATTTTTGTGTACACCAACAGGTGTGAGCAAAGGATTTATGACACCGGAATATATTTGTAAAGTAGATGCAAAAGGAAATGTAATTCAGGCGAATAAAGGTTTTAAACCATCTTCTGAAATTAAGATGCACATGCGCGTATACCAAGAAAGACCAGATGTTAATTCAGTAGTACATGCACATCCATTATATGCGACAACATTTGCTATCGCTGGCATTCCATTAACGCAACCAATTATGCCGGAAGCAGTTATTGCTTTAGGCTGTGTTCCGCTTGCAAAATATGGCACACCATCAACAATGGAAATTCCTGACGCTATTTCAGAGCATTTACAACATTTTGATGCGGTATTATTAGAAAATCATGGAGCATTAACTTTTTCAGATTCCTTATTAAGTGCGTATCACAAAATGGAGTCAGCAGAATTTTATGCCCAATTATTATATCAAACGATGCAGATTGGTGGACCACAAGAGTTATCTCAAGCACAGGTTGAAAGATTATATGAAATCAGAAGACAATTTGGAATGACCGGTAAACATCCAGCCAATGTATGCCCCAATAATAAGGCAGGAAAGCCAAGCTGTCATAGCTGTGGCTGTGGTTCAGAGAACAAAACGTCATCAACATCAGCGGATGCTGATTTAGTGGCTTCTATTACCCGAAAGGTAATGGATCAGTTAGGAATGTAATATGACAGAACGAGAAATTGCCGCAGTTGTGGAGAGGGTTTTGACAGAGCGAACACCAACTAAAATTACATTAGCTATGGCAAACGCTTTGATTGAAAAGGTGAAACAACAAGCGATAGAACTGAAAGTGAATGCCGTTATTGCGGTGGCAGATAGCAGTGGCAATCCGCTTGCGATACAATGTATGGATAGAGCATATATTGCTAGCTTTGATATTGCTCTCAAGAAAGCGTTTACTTCAGCAGCACTTGAGAGGTCGACCGATGAATTAGGAAGAATGAGTCAGCCAGGTCAACCGTTATATGGAATACAATATACGAATGATGGTAAAATTGTAATATTTGGAGGAGGAGAGCCTCTAAAAGTAAATGGAAAAGTCATCGGAGCGATAGGAGTTAGCGGCGGTTTGGCAGAGCAAGATACGGCACTGGCGGCTTTTGGAAAAAAGGTTTTTAAGGAGGTGTTCGCATGGCAGTAAGTGAACAGACAGTTCAAAATATTGTACAAGAAGTGTTAGCAAAGATGCAAATATTAGCCGAGACTTCACATGATAAAGGTGTTTTTACTGATATGAATGAGGCGATTGAAGCGGCTAAAAAAGCAGGAAAGATAGTGGCCGGCATGTCAATGGATCAGCGCGAACAAATCATTGCCAATATTAGAAGAAAAACAAAAGAAAATGCTGAAATACTTGCCCGTATGGGTGTCCAAGAAACCGGTATGGGAAATGTGGGACATAAAATATTAAAACATCATTTAGTAGCCGAAAAAACACCTGGAACAGAAGACATTACAACGACTGCTTGGTCAGGTGACAGAGGTCTAACCTTAGTGGAGATGGGACCATTTGGAGTGATTGGAGCAATTACACCATGTACAAATCCGAGTGAAACGGTTATTTGTAACACGATAGGTATGTTTGCAGGGGGAAATACAGTTGTATTCAATCCACATCCAGCAGCGATTAAAACATCTATTTTTGCAGTAAATATGTTAAATGAAGCATCTGTAGAAGCAGGAGGGCCAAATAATATTGCTTGTACAATAGTGAAACCGACAATGGATAGCAGCAGTGTAATGATGAAGCATCCGGACATTCAATTAATTGCCGCAACAGGCGGGCCGGGGGTAGTAACAGCAGTACTGTCATCCGGAAAAAGAGGAATTGGTGCGGGTGCTGGTAATCCACCGGCATTAGTGGATGAAACAGCCGATATTAAAAAAGCGGCGGAAGATATCATAAACGGTTGTACATTTGATAATAATCTTCCTTGTATTGCTGAAAAAGAAGTGGTTGCCGTGGAAGCTATCGCGGATGAATTAATTCACTATATGGTGTCAGAACAAGGTTGCTATCACATCACAAAAGAACAGGAAGAGGCTTTAACTGCAGTCGTATTAAAGAATGGAAAGTTAAATCGTAAATGCGTGGGCAGAGATGCGAAAGTATTGCTTGAAATGATCGGTGTGCTGGTGCCAGATAATATTCGTTGCATTATCTTTGAGGGAGCAAAGGAACATCCGCTCATAGCAGAAGAGTTAATGATGCCAATTTTAGGAATTGTTAGAGCAAAAGATTTTGAAGATGCGGTAGAGCAAGCGATATGGTTAGAGCATGGGAATAGACATTCCGCTCATATTCATTCAAAGAATGTAGATAATATTACAACATATGCAAAAGCATTAGATACCGCGATTTTAGTCAAAAACGGACCGTCTTATATAGCTCTTGGATATGGCGGAGAGGGTTTTTGCACCTTTACAATCGCCAGCAGAACCGGAGAAGGACATACAAGTGCCCGTACATTTACCAAAGGCAGACGCTGCATAATGTCTGATAGCTTATGTATTCGTTAAGAAAGAATAAATGAATTGGTAAAATATAGTAGGAGGAAAGAACATGGAAATGAATTCGGCAAGTGTAGAAGAAATTGTAAAAAAAGTGTTGGAAAATATGCTAGAGAAAAAGACAACAACACCTGCTCCATCAAGTCAGGCAGTTCCGGCAACAGCAAGGGTTTCAATGTTGACGGAGTTAAATAAAATCAAAATCAAAGAATTTCCAATGCCAGAGATAGGTGACGGAGATATTTTAGTAAAAGTGGAAGGCTGTGGTATCTGTGGTACTGATGCCCATGAGTTTAAAAATGATCCATTTGGATTGATTCCGGTGGCTTTAGGACATGAAGGAACCGGTGAAATTGTAAAGATGGGTAAGAATGTAAAGATGGACAGTGCAGGAAAAGCACTAAATATAGGGGATAAAGTAGTAACCTGTATGATTTTTAAAGATAATCCGGATATTACAATGTTTGATTTGAATAAACAAAATGTTGGCGGTGCAGATGTCTATGGACTATTGCCGGATGATGAGATACACTTAAATGGCTGGTTTGCAGATTATATTCTAATCCGTGAGGGTTCGACCGTATTTAATGTGAGTGATTTAGATTTAAAGTCAAGAATTTTAATCGAACCTTGTGCTGTTTTAATCCATGCGGTGGAAAGAGCGAAAACCACAGGAATTTTAAAATTCAACAGTAGAGTAGTTGTACAAGGTTGTGGACCGATAGGCTTGATTTGTATTGCGGTTTTGCGTACAATGGGGATAGAGAATATCGTTGCGGTTGATGGAGAACAAAAGAGATTGGATTTTGCAAAGGAAATGGGGGCAGAACAATCGGTGAATTTTAAAGACCATCAAGGCATTGAGGCTTTGGCAAAAGGTGTCGAGAATGCTTTTGGCGGGCAGCCGGCAGACTTTGCATTTCAATGTACAGGTTCACCGGCAGGACATTCTAATATTTACAAATTTATTAGGAATGGCGGCGGACTTTGTGAACTTGGTTTCTTCATTAACGGTGGAGATGCTACAATTAATCCACATTTTGATCTTTGTGCCAAAGAGATTACATTGGTAGGTTCTTGGGTGTATACATTAAGAGATTATGTAACAACCATTGATTTCTTAAAAAGAGCAAAAGGAATTGGTCTTCCAATCGATAAATTAATCAGTCATGAATTTTCATTAGATGACATAAATGAGGCATTTGAAACGAATTTGAGAATGGAAGGGTTAAAAATCGCAATCATTAATAAATAAAAAACATTCTTAAGGAGAATGAAGGATGAATGAAGCAGTAGGAATGTTAGAAGTGTATGGGCTTGCAACCGCATTTGCCGCTGCTGATGCAGGCTGTAAGGCGGGGAATGTCACATTAGAAAATTTTGATAAAAACAAACCAGGAAACGCCGACGAATTACCGGTACCAGTGATTGTAATGATTAAGTTTCGAGGTACAATAGCAGATGTTGAGGCCGCATTAGAAGCGGCAACAAGAAAAGCTGAGTCATTGGCAGGGGTTGTGGCTGAACATAAAATTGCCAGACCGACAGATGGTACGGAAAAAATGTTGAAGTTAAATGGTTTAGATAAAAGGTAACATAACAAGGATAACAATAAATTTTAGGAGGAAATAAAAATGACACAATTAGCATTAGGAATGGTAGAAACAAGAGGATTAACAGCAGCAATCGAAGCAGCGGACGCAATGACAAAATCAGCAGAGGTAACATTAGTAGGAACCGAAAAAATTGGTTCTGGACTTGTAACAGTGATGGTGCGTGGTGATGTAGGAGCAGTAAAAGCGGCAGTGGAATCTGGAGCAGCAGCAGCAGGAAGACTTGGAGAATTAGTGGCGACACATGTGATTCCAAGACCGCACAATGATGTGGAAAAAATTCTTCCAACAGTATAATTTTCATTAAAAAATCGTACATAGAGAGAAAAGTAAAGGAGCAATCACATGGGACAATCGTATGGATTTTTTGAAATTCCAAGTACTACAGCGGCGATACATGCTATTGATATGATGTGCAAAACAGCCGATGTGAAATTGGTTACTTGGGAAAAAAAACTGGGTGGAAGACTTGTAACGGTTATTATTCAAGGAAATGTATCGGCAGTGACACAGGCGATTGAAGCGGCAGCAGCCAATGCATTGAAAAAACCAGCAGCGTATACCGTGATTGCAAGTCCCCATGAAGAGATAGTGAAACTGATTGGCAATAGTGCGAATCGTGTAAACTAGAGAGGTGACAGATATGGCAGAAGTAAAGAAAACAAAGGCCAAGGGGCCGGCAAAAACAATAAAACGAGTGCAACAGACAGCAAAAGCAGTTCAACAAGAAAATATAACAATGGAAATCAAGGAGGAAAAGAAAATGGCACAAGAAGCATTAGGAATAATAGAAACAAGAGGTTTAGTAGCAGCGATTGAAGCGGCAGATACGATGTTAAAGGCAGCAAATGTAGTATTGGTGGGAACAGAGCAAATTGGTTCTGGTCTTGTGAGTGTAATGGTGCGTGGAGATGTAGGTGCTGTAAAATCAGCGGTGGAATCCGGAGCAGATGCAGCAGGACGACTTGGAGAATTAGTAGCAACACATGTGATTCCAAGACCACATGCAGATGTAGAAAAAATCTTGCCACAAGCATAAGGTTAAAAATGAAGTTTCTTAAGCAAGGTTTACGGCCTACATCTTAATGAATTAGGATGTGGGCTTGTAAACCATAATGAGAGGAATGCATATGGATAAGAATAATATAGAGATAATTACAAGAATGGTTTTAGCAGCGGTAGAAAACCAAGCCACTTCTAATAATAATGGTTATATGGTTCCAGTAGGAGTCTCCGCAAGGCATATTCATTTGACACAGGAGCATGTGGAAATGCTTTTTGGTGAGGGACATCAGTTGACCAAGAAAAAAGAGCTTATGGGTGGACAATTTGCATCAAACGAATTAGTTACTATCGTAGGGTTAAAACTTAGAGCAATAGAAAATGTAAGAGTTCTAGGCCCTGTTAGAAGTAAGTCACAGGTGGAAGTAGCCGCAACAGACGCTTTGCGTTTAGGAATAAAAGCACCGATTAGAGAATCTGGTAATCTTACAGGATCAGCAGCAATCGCGATTGTAGGCCCTCAAGGAGCAATTTATTTAAAAGAGGGATGTATTATTGCCAAACGGCATATTCATATGTCGCCTAAGGACGCGATGGCAGCAGGTGTAGCGGATGGAGAGATTGTAGCGGTACAGGCGGATAATGAGAGAGGTACTTTATTTAATCAAGTACAAATTAGAGTGGATGAAAGTTTTACGTTGGAAATGCATATTGATACAGATGAAGCGAATGCAGCAGGAATAAGGACTGGTCAAACAGTGATCATAAAAAAGTAAATAGAAGTTAGAAATCGCAAGTAGAAAGAGGAGATTGTTATGCTAATAGGAAAAGTGATAGGTAGCGTTGTGGCAACACGTAAAAGCGAGAAATTAGTAGGAAATAAATTTATGATAGTAGATCTTATCGAGCATATGCAAGCAGACGCAAAAAGACTCGTTGCGATTGATAAAATTGGTGCAGGAATCGGCGACTATGTATTAATTGCACAAGGCAGTGCAGCTAGAATCGGAACAGATATGAGTGAAGCACCGATTGATGCAGCTATTGTTGGAATTATTGATAATGAAAAAGGTTTGGAGTAGTGATATGATGGAAATAAAAGAATTAAGTGGCATATTGCAGCAATGTGGAGTTGTTGGTGCAGGTGGTGCAGGTTTTCCCACATATGTGAAATTAGATGAACGGGCAGAAACGATTTTATTAAATTGTGCAGAATGTGAGCCATTACTTCGATTACATAGACAATTATTAGAAAAGTACGCACGTGAAATTGTCGATACTTTTCACATGATAGGTGAAGTTGTTGGCGCAAAAGAAGTGTTAATCGGTATAAAAAAAGCATATAAAAAGACCATTCAAGCCTTGGAAGAGGTGATCGCAGGATATCCGAAAGTGAAATTAGCTTTATTAGATGAAGTATATCCGGCAGGTGATGAGGTGGTTTTGATATATGAGGCGACGGGCAAGGTAGTGAGGCCAGGTGGCTTGCCGATTGAAAGCGGTATTGCAGTATTTAATGTCGAGACCATATATAATGTTTATCAAGCTGTCTCAAAAGATATGCCAGTGGTAGAAAAACTGGTTTCTATTGTGGCGGAGGTAAATAAACCAATTACTGTAAAAGTGCCAATAGGAACACCGATTGAAGAGGTTGTAGCGTTAGCGGGTGGAGTGACCACCAAGAATCCGGTATACTTTGTTGGAGGACCGATGATGGGCAATATCGGAAGCGGAGCGCAACCGGTAACAAAGACTACAAATGCCGTTTTGGTATTACCAGAAGAGCATTTTATTATACAGCGAAAAAAGCGAAAAGCAGGAATTGATTTGAAACGTGCGGCAGCGTGTTGCTGCCAATGTAATATGTGTACGGATTTATGTCCGCGGAATCGTCTGGGACATCCGATAGAGCCGCATAAGTTTATGCGTGCGGCCACTTGTAAGGATATACAGAATCCAGATATATTTTTAAATACATTTTTTTGTTCTTCATGTGGTCTATGTGAGTTATATTCTTGTATGCAGGATTTGTCACCTAGAACATTGATGGCAGAATATAAAAATGGATTAAGAGCTAATGGATTGAAGCCACCACAAGTACAACCAAAAGCGGTGGGGGCGGAAAGAGAATATAGAAAAGCACCGATGGAACGATTAATGGCGAGATTAGATTTATCAAAGTATGATAAGGAAGCACCATTGGACGAGTCAGAAATTGTGATAAAAAGTGTGAAGATATTGCTCAGTCAGCATATTGGTGCACCGGCGGTACCGGTTGTAGCAGTAGGGGATGATGTTAGCAAAGGGCAAATGATAGCCGCACCGGCAAATGGCTTGAGCGTAGGAATTCATGCCTCGATAAATGGAAAAGTAAGTGAAGTGAAAGAAAAGTATATAGTGATAGAAACTAGGGAAGGGCGTGTAGATAAATGAGTAAGGCAATAGGCATGGTAGAATATAAAACTGTTTCTGCTGGAATTGTCGCCGCAGATGCGATGGTAAAAACAGCAGAAGTTGATATTATAGAAGCGCAAACAGTCTGTCCTGGCAAATATATTGTAATTATTTCAGGGAATTTAAGCGCAGTGAATGCCGCAGTGGATACGGCAAAAAGAACACGAGAAATGCATTTGATTAATAGTTTTGTCCTTGGTAATCCTCACGAATCAATTTTCCCAGCCATTTATGGAGCAACAGAGATTGAAGAAGTTTCAGCATTGGGTGTGATTGAAACCTATGATGCAACATCAATTATAGTGGCGGCAGATGAGGCGGCGAAAACAGCGGTCGTAGATTTGATAGAGATTCGTGTGGCGAGAGGAATGTGCGGCAAATCGTATCTATTGCTGACAGGTGAAGTGGCGGCGGTTACAGCGGCGATTGAAAAAGCTAGAACGGTGATTGCCGAAGAGGGAATGTTCCTAGATTCTTCCGTTATAGCTAATCCAGATAGAAAAATCCGTGACACTATTTTATAGGAGGGTGACGAGTGCTTGCGATAGAAAGACGTAATGAAATATTAGAGAAGCTACAAGCGGATAAGCGGGTAGTGGTGAGCGAATTAAGTCAGATATATGAGGTTTCGGAAGAAACGATTAGAAGAGATTTAGAGAAATTAGTGAATGATGGTTATGCCATAAAAAGTTATGGTGGGGCTGTTATTAATGAAAATATAAGCATTGATTTGCCTTTCAATTTGAGAAAGAAACGCAATGTGATTGGCAAACAGCGAATTGCCGAGTTAATCAGTGCAAGGGTAAAAGATGGTGATAGCTTAATGTTGGATTCTAGTTCTACAGCGGTATATACCGCCAGAGCATTGAAAGAGAAGAAAAACATAACAGTAATCACAAATTCAGTGGAAATTCTGATTGAATTATTTGATGCGGTTGATTGGAAAGTTATATCAACAGGTGGAGTGGCAAGAGAGGGGTCTTTTGCATTAGTTGGACCTCAAACAGATAAAATGCTGCATTCTTATCATGTGGATAGAACGATTATATCTTGTAAAGGACTAGATGTGGCCGCAGGCATTACCGATTCAGATGAGCTTCATGCAAATAATAAAAAAACCATGTTGGAATCAGCAAAAGAAAGGATTTTGGCAATAGATAGCAGTAAGTTTGAGCAAATAGCATTTACGACTATAGGACAGTTAGATGATATTGATATGGTGATAACCGATGAGAAACCAGATGCGAAGTGGTTGCAAGCATTTGCGGCTGCAGGAGTGGAATGTTTATACCCAGAATAGGGAGGTCATAAGGAAATAATGAAAAGTTTCGATATAAAGACAAAAATATATTTTGGAGATCAGGCATTAGACCGTTTGGAAAAAATTCCTTATAAAAAGGTGCTGATAATAACAGATCCCTTTGTAGTGGCAAGTGGTATGTTGGATTTTATAACAACGCCATTGAAAAAAGGAAATATTGATTATGATATATTTAAGGATATCGTGCCGGACCCACCGATTGAAAAAATTAGTGAGGGTGTGAAAAAACTGCTTGCCTATCGACCAGAAGCGATTGTAGCAGTGGGTGGAGGTTCAGCGATTGATGCGGCAAAGGCAATGCGAGAATTTGCTTTGCGGATAGATCCATATGGAAAAGTTGGTTTGATAGCGATTCCAACCACTAGCGGAACCGGTTCAGAGGTGACTTCATTTGCGGTTGTAACGGATAAACAGACACAGAGCAAATTCCCTTTAGTTTCGGATAATCTATTACCAGATGAGGCCATTTTAGATGTTGCATTAGTAAAAAGTGTTCCTCCAACAATTACAGCGGATACCGGAATGGATGTATTCACTCATGCTTTAGAGGCTTGTGTCAGCATAAAAAGGAATGATTTTTCGACCGCTTTAGCAGAAAAATCGATTGAATTATGTGGGGCATTTTTGCTGCGTTCTTATTTAGATGGAAACGACACTCATGCGAGGGAAAAAATGCATTCAGCATCATGCCTTGCCGGACTAGCCTTTAATTCGGCATCACTAGGTTTAAATCACGGTATGGCTCATCAATTAGGGGCACGTTTTCATATTCCTCATGGCAGAGCAAATGCGTTGTTGCTGCCTCATATCATAGAATTTAATAGTGATATTAATAAGCATAGTAAAAGCAGAGTGGAGTATTTGCCAGCGGTAAAGCAATATACGACAGTAGCACAGATACTGGGCGTAAGCAGTTATAATACAATTATGACAGTTCGTTCATTAGTGAATTGGGTTCAATTCATGCTAAAAGAGATGGATATGCCTCTGTCAATATCTCAAATGGGGAATATTATTGAAGAAGACTATTTTGCTGCGATTGATAGCATGGCGGACGCGGCTTTGGCAGATGGTTGTACAGGAACAAATCCAAGAGTGCCGGAAAAAGCGGAAGTGGTGAGGATTTATAAAAATTTGTGGTAGGGAAACGATTTTTTAGAAAGAAGTGACTATGTGGATATTAAAAACTTATATTTATTTCAAAATTTGAATGCGACAGAAATCGAAAAGAGTCTCCATTGTTCACAGTCTCAAGTGATGGAGTATGAAAAAGGTTCTTTTATTTTTCATCAAGAGGAGAAGCCCCAATGGCTCTACTTGATTTTATCTGGAACAATTCTTGTTGGACAAACAAATAGTGTTGGTCGTCGGTTATATGCGGAGTATTTATACGAGGGAAACTCCTTTGGTGAAACGGATCTATTTTTGCAGCGTCCAAAATACGATTTTTATTCTATAGCGAAAACAAAAGTTACACTTCTTGCAGTTTCCAGACATTTTTTCGCTGGTGTGTGTTCGCATAATTGTCCGCACCATGGCAAAATTATTTTTAATATGTTGCACATTTTTGCCGAGGCAACGCAACGCAATGCCACTAAAATCCAGTTGTTGACTTCAGGAACATTAAGAGGCCGTACCTCTTATTATTTGTATAGCTTAAGCCGTGGTCAAAAATATGTGGAACTGCCCTTGAACCGCGAGGAGCTTGCCATATACTTAAATACTGCTCGTCCCTCTCTTTCCCGCGAATTATCCAATATGCAGCGTGATGGTCTTATTAAGCTGAGTGGAAGAAAAGGCGTTGAAATACTGAATTTTGAATTATTAGAATTAGAATTTGAAAGTTGAAAGAAAAAAGGAGTCTTACACCATAATCAATCTATCGGACGATGGTGTAATGACTCTTATATATTTTAATGAATTGGCGAAAATTCTTCTTTGCTGGCTCCACATAGTGGACAAACCCAATCATCAGGAATATCTTCAAAGGCTGTTCCTGCTTCAATACCATTATCTGCGTCACCTATTGCGAGATCATATTCATAACTACAGACATTGCAGATATACTTTTTCGTTGGCGCACATTTCTCTTGTATGCTAGCTTCCCATAATCCGTGTAAGTTACAATATTCATATGCGGCAACCACCTCTTCATTTTCACTTATTATAAAACTAGCTTTAGGTGCTTCACCTGGAGATAAGTGTTTAAGCTGACCTCCTTTGGTTGTCTCAAGGTATATTCCAGTAATGTAATGCTGCTCCATCATCGGATGTTCTACAGACCCTACTACTACCTCCACAATATTTCCATTCACAGTTATTACTGGTACATGCTTTTCATGAGCGGCATCGGTAGTATTTGGTACTTGCTTATTTAGCTTGATTTCTCCTGTGTTTTCGCCGGCACTGAATAATTCCATAAAAATATTGTTTGCATTTTCATTCTTATATAACTTTGCCATATCTTTATATCTCCTCTCTATTTTTATTTTTTCTTGACTTAATTATAATGCAGTTAGGAAGATAGTTCTGTAACATCAGTTACGAATGAAAAATATTATTTGTTGTTATTTAAAAAATTTAAAAATGCCTGCATAGCTTGAGAATTCTTGTTATTATTTGGATAAGCAAAACCAATGACCCTTTTGGGAATTTCTTCGTTCATGGGGATTTGGATAAGTGTTTCAGAGTCTAATTCCACCTGTACAAATTCCTTAATAACACAGGCAATACCTAAACTGATTTTAGCAAAATCAATGAGCAAATCCATGCTATTTACTTCGAGGAGATGTTTGCTTTGAATGTTTTGCTTTTCTAAAAAATCATTAATATACACTCTGGTGATATTCTCTTTATCTAAAAGCATTAAAATTCCTTGTTGTAAAATATGGTTATTAGAGTTCTTGTTTCTTGATAAAAGATTGCTTAGATAAGACCTTGTGGCGACAAACACGTCATGAATTTCAGTTATTGGCTGAAAAACTAGTTTTGTGGTTGTTTCCGGTTTCCCAATGAGTCCGATGTCTATTTTATTTTCCTCTAAAAGTTGTCGGGTTTTATTAGAAGATTGACATTGGATTGTAATTTGAATATGAGGATAAAGGCGAATAAAATCTTTTAAATAGGGGAGAAGAGTATATTTACATAAGGTGGTGCTAACTCCAATTATTAAATTTCCAATTTCTAAAGCAGCACTTTTTTTCAGTTGCTTCTCAGCAGTTTCTAAAGATTGAAAGGCGACTTTGACAGATTCTAAAAGTAAATGTCCTTCCTTAGTCAACTGAACGCCTCTGGAGGTTCGGGAAAAAAGTGAAACATTTAGGCTCTTTTCCAGCTTTTGAATGGATTTACTGATTGCCGGCTGACTGATAAAAAGTGTTGTAGCGGCTTTTGATATACTTCCATTTTGGGCAACTGTATAAAAAATTTTATAAAGTGATAAGTTTTGTTCCATGGAAATCTCCTGTCTATGTTTATTTATAAAAAGATATTACTTTAAGTTATGGAAAGTATGAATATTATGTATTATGATTATAGCAAAGAATATGTTAAAATGAAACATAATTATGATGATAAATATTAGAAACAAGTAATGATTTTAAGGAGGAAATTTATATGGGAATGACAATGACGCAAAAGATTTTGGCAGCACATGCGGGGTTGAAGGAAGTGAAAGCAGGACAATTAATTGAAGCAGATTTGGATTTAGTATTGGGAAATGATATTACTTCACCAGTGGCGATACATGAGATGGAAAAAATGAATGTGAAGCAAGTTTTTGATAAAGATAAGGTTGCTTTGGTTTTGGATCATTTTGTACCGAATAAGGATATAAAATCAGCGGAGCATTGTAAATGTGTTAGAGAATTTGCTCATCGTCATGAAATTACTAATTTTTTTGATGTGGGCGATATGGGGATTGAACATGCTTTGCTTCCGGAGAGAGGGCTGACGATTGCCGGAGATGTCATTATTGGAGCGGATTCACACACTTGTACTTATGGGGCTTTAGGAGCATTTTCAACAGGTGTTGGAAGTACTGATATGGCGGCAGGTATGGCAACAGGAAAGGCATGGTTTAAAGTGCCGAGTGCAATTAAATTTAACATTATTGGAAAACCGGCAAAATGGGTTAGCGGAAAAGATGTTATTTTGCATATTATTGGTATGATAGGGGTGGATGGAGCGAGATATCAGTCATTGGAATTTGTGGGTGAGGGAATACATAATTTATCCATGGATGACCGTTTTACCATTGCTAATATGGCGATAGAAGCTGGCGGGAAAAATGGTATTTTTATAGTGGATGATATTTCAACAGCCTATATGAAAGAACACTCCAAAAGACCGTTTACGGTGTATGAACCGGATGAGGATGCGGAGTATGAAAAGGAATATACGATTGATTTAGGGAAATTAAGACCAACGATTGCGTTTCCGCATTTACCAGAAAATACTAAAACGATTGATGATATAAAAGAAGAGATTAAATTAGATCAAGTGGTGATTGGTTCTTGTACCAATGGTAGAATAGATGATTTGAGGATTGCGGCGGAAGTGTTAGAGGGGAAAAAAGTAGCAAAAGGAATTCGTTGTATTGTTATTCCTGCTACACAGAAAATATACTTGCAAGCGATTGAAGAGGGATTAATCACTACCTTTATAGCATCAGGCGCAGTAGTCAGCACTCCAACCTGTGGTCCATGTTTGGGTGGATATATGGGGATTTTAGCGGCGGGAGAACGTTGTGCAGCAACTACGAACAGAAATTTTGTAGGACGAATGGGACATGTGGAATCAGAAGTATATCTTTGTAGTCCGGCGATTGCGGCAGCAAGTGCGATTACAGGAAAACTTAGCAGTCCAGAAGAATTAGGAATGTAATAAAAGAAAGAAGTGGAGGAATATAGTATATGAAAGCAACAGGAAGTGTTTTTAAATATGGAGATAATATAGATACTGATGTAATCATTCCGGCAAGATATTTGAATTCGTCAGATCCTAAGGAACTTGCATTGCATTGTATGGAGGATATTGATAAGGAGTTTATCCATAAGGTAAGGGCTGGCGATGTTATTGTTGCCAATAAGAATTTTGGCTGTGGTTCATCCAGAGAGCATGCACCTTTAGCGATTAAATCAGCAGGGATTAGTTGTGTAATAGCAGAAACTTTCGCCAGAATTTTTTATAGAAATGCGCTGAATATTGGACTCCCTATTATTGAATGTGAAGCGGCAGCAAAGGGGATACAAGCAGGGGATATTGTAGAAATTGATTTTGATAGCGGAATGATTTATAACAAAACGACTGGCGAGGAATATCAAGGTGTACCATTTCCGCCGTTTATGCAGGAATTAATTCATGCTGGGGGATTAGTTAATTATATAAATAAAAGAAGTGAGTAAATAATATAAAAGTTTATCTCATTAGGAAGAATTAAATATTGATTAAAAAAATGCCGCAAACGCTCTGCTTGAGAGTATTTGCGGCATTCTCTAAAAATCGGAGTAACAGGATTTGAACCTGCGACCTCACGGCCCCCAGCCGTGCGCGCTACCAAACTACGCCATACTCCGCTATTTATATTATAACCCCTCAAATAAAAAAATTCAAGTATCTAATCTTTTTATACAGGATAATCCGTTTGTATGGGGGATTATTGCGGGAATTATCTTTTTTCCTGCAGTTTTTCAATTAGTAGCTAAAAAGGAAAATAAGTTAGCTGAGTTATTAAATAACGTGAAAAAAAGCCTAAATATTAAAATTTCAATGTTTAGGCTTTTTACTTAGAGTGTGAAGTTACAAAATCCTGTCATTTCGATTATTACATTTTTTGATGTTATTTATAATATTACGATGGAAGAGTAGTGGAAAATAAAAAAATATTGACACAGATATAAAATTCTGCTATTCTAAGCAAAACAATACAAAAATGCGTTGATAAGGAATAGTAAATAAATTCTTAATTTCAGAAAGCTGTTGGTTGATGTGAAGCAGTAGCGAGAATTCATTGAACTCACCTTTGAGTGGCTGCCCCAAATTTTATTAGAGAAGATGATAAAAGAGTAGGCGTAGACGGAAATTCCAACCGTTATCTGGGAAAGGATATAATTGTATCCTATTTGAGTGTATGAATTTTATTCATAAAAAAGAGTGGTACCGCGTGAGTGTTAATATAACCTTTCGTCTCTGTTGACAAGATAAGTGTCATGGGATGTGAGGTTTTTTTGTATTTATGGAAAAAAGGAAATTTATGAAAGAGAGGAAAAAAGAAGATGAAGAATTTTGAAAAGTATACTAAGCAATATTTTTTACCGCCAGAACCGAGTAGAGAATGGGTGAAACAAACATATATTAAGAAAGCACCAAAATGGTGTAGTGTTGACTTAAGAGATGGAAATCAAGCACTTATTATACCGATGAGCTTAGAACAGAAAATTGAATTTTTTAAGCTGTTAGTAGAAATTGGATTTAAAGAGATTGAAGTGGGATTCCCCGCAGCATCAGAGACAGAATTTCAATTCTTAAGAACATTAATTGAACAAAATTTAATTCCTGATGATGTGACTATTCAAGTGCTTACACAGGCGCGCGAGCATATTATCAAAAAAACATTTGAAGCGTTAGAGGGCGCGAAAAAGGCAATTGTTCATGTGTATAACTCAACTTCTTTGGTGCAAAGGGAGCAAGTTTTTCATAAAAATAAAGAGGAAATCAAACAAATTGCTGTAAATGGCGCGACATTATTAAAAGAGCTGGCCGCTCAAACAGAGGGAAATTTTTCTTTTGAGTATAGTCCGGAAAGCTTTTCAGGAACAGAGATGGAGTACGCATTGGAAGTCTGCAATGCAGTGCTAGATGTTTGGCAGCCAACGCCAGAAAATAAGGTGATTATCAATCTTCCCGGAACAGTAGAACTGTCCATGCCGCATGTCTATGCAAGTCAAATAGAATATATGTGCAATCATATGAAATATAGAGAAAATGTAATTGTGTCCTTGCATCCTCATAATGATAGAGGCTGCGGTGTTGCTGATGCTGAAATGGGCATATTGGCAGGAGCAGACAGAATAGAGGGGACTTTATTTGGAAATGGTGAGAGAACAGGTAATGTGGATTTGATAACATTAGCGATGAACCTTTTTACGCAAGGAGTCAATCCTGAATTAGATTTTACGAATATGCCAAAGATATGTAAAGTATATGAAAAATGTACTGGTATGAATATTGATTTAAGAAGTCCATATAGTGGTGGGCTTGTATTTGCCGCATTTTCAGGTTCTCATCAAGATGCGATTGCCAAGGGAATGAAATGGAGAAGTGATGAAAAACCCGAGCATTGGACCGTGCCATATTTGCCGATTGATCCGCAGGATGTGGGCAGACAATATGAAGCAGATGTGATTCGTATTAATAGCCAGTCAGGTAAGGGCGGTGTGGGTTATATTTTAGAGCATCATTATGGTTTACATTTGCCAGTGAAAATGTGTGAAGCGATGGGATATGTTGCAAAAAATGAATCCGACAAAACGCATAAAGAATTACTGCCGGAAGAAATATTTGAATTATATAAAAAGACTTTTGAAGGTCATACAGAACCATATAATATTACAAGTTATCATTTTACACGACATGAGGGAATACAAGCGGAAGTGACCTGTACCTATAATGGTGCAAAAACAGTTATTGTAGCAGATGGAAACGGTCGTTTAAATGCGATTAGCAATGCCTTGAAAAAATGTTATAGCTTAAATTATGAACTGATTACTTATCAAGAACATGCATTGGAACAAAGTTCGCACTCAAGAGCGATTGCATATGTTGGAATAAAAATNCAAAATGGAAAAGTATTTTGGGGTTCAGCAGTCGATGCAGATATTATTGATGCTTCTATTTATGCTTTGGTAAATGCGCTAAACAANAGTATTTCTTCTTAAAAAGAATCAATAAAAATATACAAATGATAGTGAGAAGAATTGTAACATATGGCGAAAATATAATTTTCTTATTGACAGAAGAGGCAGTTTTTAATATAATGAACGGATTGGAATGAGTGAGTAAATACAGTATTTATGTTGAAAAATAAATACAGAAGAGGAGTACTTATGAAGACCCTACAATCATTTTTGGCAAGATTTTTTAAATATTTTAGGAGAATGACAAAGAAACAGTATAGAGAATGTATTATTCTAGTAACTGGTATTTTTGTGATTGCACTTATAGGTTTTGCTTCGCATGCATTTCAGGGTAGAAGAGAGCGTAATGATAAGGTTTATGTTGGTGGTCAAAATGTCATTGAGGCAGAGGCGATAGATTTGGCGTTGGAGAATGAGGAAGCTTATGAGGTACAAAACAGTCTGCTTGGCATTTTGGAAGGTGTGAAAAATGTCGAGGTGTTTTGTAATGGCGTGAATAAATTAAAGACAACATATGTGATTGATGAGGTTATGGTAGGGCAGATGTTTACTAATCAAGCATCTATAAGAAAAGTAGCATTGGTAAATGAAGTCAAAATATATACCAATGTGATTGAAAATCAAGCCTATAATATTGTCGCCAATAATCAGATGTCAGAGAAAGATTATGATGCACTATTACATGTTGTTGAAGCAGAAGCAACAGGAGAGGGCTATAAAGGGAAAGTATTAATTGCGAACGTTATTTTAAACCGTATAGCGGACTCAAGATTTCCGAATACAGCATATGATGTAATATGGGATAAGAGCTATGGAACACCACAATTTGCACCGACAGTAGATGGCAGGATTCATACTGTTGTCGTATCAGATGAAACGCGTGAAGCGGTAAATAATGCGATAAATGGTGAGGATTATTCAGAGGGAGCGCTTTACTTTATGGCACGTGCAGATATCAGTGCCTATGCGGAAGAATGGTTTGATAATTTGGTGAGATTGTTTTCACATGAGAATCATGAATTTTATCGATTAGAAGAATAGAATATCGTATAAAAATAAGGTTAAAATGAAAATTTTAATCTTATTTTTATGCATTTTTGATTAAGTGGTTTTGTGTTGTAGTGGGGTAGAAGTTATGATATAATTAAAAAATGAATTTATAATAAATAAAGAAAGAGGGCATAAAGGATGGATTTGTTATATAGGAGTACAAGAGACAATACAGTGAGCGTGAAAGCTTCAGAAGCAATATTAAAAGGTTTGTCAGCAGATGGCGGTCTTTTTGTTCCGGAAAAATTGCCACAGCTTAACACTCCGCTTTCTGTGTTGGCAGGGATGTCGTATCAGGAAGTTGCGTTTGAAGTTATGAAAGAATTTTTCACCGATTTCACTTGTGAAGAATTAAAAGATTGTATTTCAAAGGCATATGATTCTAAATTTGACACCGAAGAAATTGCACCGATTGCCAAAGTCGGGGATACTTATTATTTAGAATTATTCCATGGCCCAACAATCGCCTTTAAAGATATGGCTCTTTCCATATTACCGCATTTAATGATTACTTCTGCGAAGAAGAATAATATAAAGAATGATATCGTGATTTTGACGGCTACGTCAGGAGATACAGGAAAGGCGGCATTGGCAGGATTTGCAGATGTGCCAGGCACGAAAATTATCGTGTTTTATCCAAAATCAGGGGTGAGTGCAGTACAAGAAAAGCAAATGGTGACGGAAAAAGGGAAGAACACTCATGTTGTTGCTATTAAAGGGAATTTTGATGATGCGCAAACAGGGGTGAAAGAAATTTTCAATAACAAGGAATTAATACAGGAATTAGATGAAAACGGATATCAATTTTCATCAGCCAATTCCATCAATATAGGTCGATTAATACCACAAGTGGCTTATTATGTTTATACATATGCAAAGCTTTTGGAGAACCAAGAGATTGAAAATGGAGAAGCAATTAATCTAGTGGTGCCAACTGGAAATTTTGGAAATATTCTGGCGGCTTTCTATGCAAAAGAAATGGGCATACCAGTGAATAAATTAATCTGTGCTTCAAATGATAATAAAGTCTTATATGATTTTTTCAAAGCAGGGTCATATAATCGGAATAGAGATTTTATTTTAACTTCTTCTCCATCAATGGATATTTTGATATCTAGTAATTTAGAAAGACTTATTTATAGTGCTTGTCAAGCGGATTCAAAGAAGAATTTGGAATTGATGAATTCTTTAAATCAAGACGGAATATATACAATTACTGAGGAGATGAAAGAATATCTGAAAGATTTCCAAGGAGATTTTGCTACAGAAGCTGAAGTGGCTGAAACGATAAGACGAATATTTAAAGAAACAAATTATCTTTTAGATACGCATACAGCAGTAGCAGCAGCTGTGAGGGAAAAGTATAAAAAAGAAAATTCAGAGAATATTAAGACTGTGATAATATCAACAGCAAGCCCATATAAGTTTGCCAGAAGTGTGATGGAAGCGATTGATGATAAGTATGGACAAATGGAAGATTTTGCATTGATTGATATTATGAAAGAGGTATCAGGAGTAGAACTTCCAAAGGCGATTGAAGAAATAAGAAATGCGGAAATCAAACATAAGACAGTGGTTGAAGTAGGGGAAATGGAAAAAACAGTGAAAGCCTTTCTAGGTTTATAAAATACAAGGAGGAAATAAAATGAATGTATGGTCGATTATTGATTATGTATTAGTAGGATTAGGAATATATGCATTGTATTCTGTGTTTCAAATGAAAGTAACAGGAGAATTATATGGTAAAATGTTTTTTTCTGTACATACACCAATAGAGCGGTGTAAAGATAAGGCTGGTTTTATAGAATTTATAATACCGAAATTAATAATAATAGGAATATTGGCGATAAGTACAGGGGGAATAAGTTTAGTGAGTACCTATGTGGTGCAAATACCTGGTATGATTGTATCGGGCGTAGGACTGGTTCTGGTTGGTGTGTTACTTTGGTTTAATAGACAGATGAAAGCAGTGCAGAAAAAATATTGGTAGGCATAAGGAGATGAAATAGCTGCCGGATTTAAGGGAGAAGAACTATGAATTGGGAACCATGGACAGGCTGTTATAAGATTAGTGATGGTTGTACATATTGTTATTTTTATGGACCACATGCAAAACGTTATGGTCACAATACGATAGAGAAGACTGATAAATTTGACTGGCCGATAAGAAAGAATGCAAAAGGTGAATATCGAATTAAAGGAGATAAAATCCTTGCGACTTGTTTTGCAACTGATTTTTTTATTCCGGAAGCGGATGAATGGCGTAAAGAGGTTTGGGCTATCATCAAAGAAAGAAGCGATATTGACTTTTTGATTTTAACAAAGAGAATTGACCGTTTTTTGATATCGTTGCCGGACGATTGGGGAACAGGATATGATAACGTGAATATTGGCTGTACAGTTGAAAATCAAGAATTGGCGGATTATAGACTTCCCTTGTTTTTATCTTATCCGATAAAACGACGTTTTGTTGCTTGTGCACCGCTTTTAGAAGCGATTGATTTAACACCGTATTTACATGGAATAGAACATGTTACGGTTGGTGGTGAAACAGGACGAGATGCTCGTGAATGTGATTATGACCGAGTGCTTGAGCTTCGTGAACAATGTATAAAAGCAAATGTAACGTTTTGGTTTAAAAATACAGGTTCATTATTCAAGCATGATGGTGTAGTGGAGAAAGTGAATCCATTTAAACAAACGAGTGTAGCAAAAGAGCTTGATATAAATATATTAGATGGAAAAAGATTGTTTTGATGAAAAACCACCCATATATGGGTGGTTTCTGTTTGAAAATAAATAAGTTAAATTCGATTATCCATGCTTGTATATTCGGTAAGATTTGATACGCTTTTATATGCCGGACGAATAATTTTGCCATTATTTTCTAATTCTTCAATGCGATGTGCGCTCCAACCAACAATGCGGGCAGTGGCAAAAATAGGTGTGTATAATTCAGGTGGCAAGTCTAGCATGTTGTAGATGAAACCACTGTAAAAATCAATGTTAGCACTGACCCCTTTATAGATTTTACGCTCTTTGGAAATGACTACTGCAGCAAGTCGCTCTACAGTTGCATATAATTCAAATTCATCCACGCGTTCTTTTTCTTCTGATAATTTTCTGACAAAGCGTTTCAAGATGTTTGCGCGTGGATCAGAAAGGGAGTATACGGCGTGTCCCATGCCATATATAAGCCCACTATTATCAAATGCCTTCTTATTTAAAACAGCCTTTAAATAAGTCTTTATTGCATCTTCATCAGACCAATCTTTCACATTTTCTTTTAAGTCATCAAACATCCCAACCACTTTAATATTTGCACCGCCATGCTTTGGGCCTTTTAAAGCTCCTAGAGAAGCAGCAAAAGAAGAATATGTATCTGTCCCCGAAGAGGATACTACGTGTGTAGTGAAGGTGGAATTATTGCCACCACCATGCTCCATATGTAGAACTAAGGCTAAATCAAGTATTTTGGCTTCTAGTGCGGTGTATTTTGTGTTAGAACGAAGCATTCGAAGAAGATTTTCAGCAGTTGAGAGTTGCGGAAGCGGTGGATGAATTACTAAGCTATTTCCATGATGATAATGACTATATGTTTGATAGCTGTATACAGAAAGTAATGGGAATGTACTGATTAATTGTAAGCACTGCCTTAACACATTAGGGAGTGAGGTATCATCGGCACAATCATCATATGAATATAAGGTCAAGACACTTCTAGCTAAAGAATTCATCATATTAGGACTTGGTTTTTTCATCAGAACATCGCGAACAAAAGTAGGGGGGAGTGAACGGTAAGACGCTAATGTTTTATTGAAATCAAGAAGTTGTTCTTTATTTGGAAGTTGTCCAAAGAGCAATAGATAAGTAATCTCTTCAAAGCCAAATCTATTTTCATTTGTAAAGCCATCAATCAATTCTTCAATATCTAATCCACGATAGAAGAGTTTCCCCTCACAAGGAATTAATTTATCATCTGAAACCGTATAAGCATAAATTTCAGCGATGTGTGTAAGACCAGCTAGAACACCTTTACCATTAATATCTCGAAGACCACGTTTTACTTCATATTTGGCATAGAGTTCTGAATCAATGGTGTTTATTTTGGCACACAATTTGGATAGTTGAAGAATTTCAGGAGTAACATCAGAATAGTTATTTGTTTCCATTGTTTCTACCTCCATATTTTATTTGTAATATTTATAATACCATAAATTTACTGTTAAAAGTAGTACTTTATGAAAAAATAAGAAATTGATTTTTAAAATGGAAACATTTCACATATGTTCCATAAATTTTTATTGTAATTACATAACAGGTAGAGTATAATAAAAATATAAATTCCTGAGGTGTTCGAGAATCTTATTATTTTGAACCTACATCTTTTATTATGGGACTCTTATATTGTTTCTTATAAAGTCAGGCCCTCTTCGAAGGGAAGATAGCGTAAGTACTGCGGAAACCCACCTAGCTTTGCTAGGAGTCAAAATATTAGGAAACGGCATTTTGGGTTTTGTTAAAAAATTAGTGAGGATAATAACGTGGCTAGATGTTATTATCCTTTTTTGTACTAGATATAAACTGGTAAGAATATACTAATGACACGACATATATAAGGGGATGAGGTATGAAGAAGCAAATAAAGTTAAAACTTATTATTATTACCATAAGTATTTTACTGATTTTAATATTAAGTATTCTTGATTATAGACGACAAGAAAGCAAAAACGTTCAGAAGAATGGAGAAATACAGGAAGAGGCAGAAAAAGAAAAGATGAAAAAAATAGGAACCCCCAAAATGGAAACAGAGGAGGTTACGCTGTATAATGTAAAGGTAATCAAGGCGACGGAAACCGAATTGGAAGTATATTTTGATGGTGAAACAATGATCTTTCAAGGTGTTTTTGAAGAGGTGATTGCCCAAAATTCTTTAGCTGATATAACTTATAAGGGAGAGAAACTGCAAAATGTAAGGGTGAAAAGTGAAAAAATTTATGGTAAAATATTATCAATAAAAGAAGAGGTTATTGAGATCGAGGGATATGGGGAACTTGTTCTCGATAAAAATGTAAGAGTCTTTCAATCCATAGGAGAAATCATCGAATTGTCCATGAAAGAGTTAATGGTGGGCTATGAAGGCGGTGAGTTTTATGTGGCGGAAGGGCAGGTATGTGGTATTGCGATTAATACTGCTTATAGTAATGAGCATATCCGTGTGCTTCTAAAAACGGATAATTTTGCGGATATTTATCATGCTGAGGTAATTCTATCCGTTAGTTGTGATTTTACAATTACATATGGGGATATAGTTGAAGAACATACGGCAGGAGAGGTACTGATTATTCAGAATGAAAGTCCTTATTTTATCACGAATAGAATGAAAATCACTCCAGCGAGTGAGGCAGGAGAAATAACGATACAATCATTACATCGAGCTTATGGAAATCCATCTTATTTAGGCAGTTTGGAAATTGAAAAAAGTGAATATGGTTTTCTGTTGATTAATGAATTGCCGTTGGAACAATATTTATATTCAGTAGTTCCAAGTGAAATGCCCACATCGTACAGCATGGAAGCTTTAAAGGCGCAGGCGATTTGTGCCAGAAGTTACGCCATTAGACAGATGGAGGGGGGGAATTATGAGCAATATGGTGCTCATGTAGATGATAGTATACAGTTTCAAGTGTATAATAATATGAGGAAAGATAATTTTTCCATACAAGCGGTGAATGAAACGATGGGTAAAGTAGTGGTTCATGAAAATCAGGTGGTAACTACTTTTTATTATTCTACTTCTGGTGGACATACTAGTACAGACTTAGTATGGGGAGGTAGTCAAGGAAAAGAACAGCCTTATCTTCATGCGATTATGTTAAATGAGCAGGGAGTAGGGGTAGACTTATCAAATGATGGTGAGTTTTATGGATTTATTATGAATAAGGAATATCCGACTTATGATATGGGAGAAGCGTGGTATCGCTGGAGTACAGTTCTTTCCTTAGCGAACATAGCAACATCAGTCAATGCGAATTTGGGCAATCGACAGGCGGTTAATCCTGATAAAATATTGGTTTTAAATGAAGAGGGAGAGTATATTCAGCAGGAAATAGAAACGGTTGGAGATATTTTAAAGGTATTTGTAGAAAAAAGAAAAGAAAGTGGTGCTGCAGAGGTATTAATAATTGTTGGAACGGCACATACTATTCGGGTAACATCAGAATATAATATTCGAGCATTGTTAGCCCCGAATGAAAGTGAAATTATTAAAAATGATGAAACTATTGGGACAGGGTTGTCTTTGCTTCCAAGTGCTTATGTTTGGATAGAGCCGGTTATAGAAGAGGAGGCATTAACAGGTTATGCGATAATCGGCGGCGGTTATGGTCATGGCGTGGGAATGAGTCAAAATGGTGCAAAAAATATGGCGGAAGCGGGCTTTCGTTGCGAGGAGATTTTGAAATATTTTTATAAAGATGTGGAAATTGTGAATATTTATGAATGATGAGCAAGGTTCACAAAAAAGAATTAATAGAAATATTTTTGATATATAAATTAAGTTGGCAAAGGACGTAATCTATGAAATATATAAAAACAGTAAGTTCGTTTATGAAAATTATAAAAGGGGATCATGTATCCGCATATGCTGCGGAAGCTTCTTATTTTATTATCATGTCATGTATTCCTTTTATTATGCTTTTGATGTCCATCGTGCAATATACAGTGGTAGAATATACCTATATTACGAGAGTGGATATAACAAAGCTGATTGTATCAGCAGTGCCAATAGCGTTTCAAGGAACGATGTTAGCTATCTTAGATGATATTTATAATCATACAACAGCACTTGTTTCGATTACAGCAATCACCGCTATTTGGTCGGCAGGGAGAAGCTTAGTATCAATAACCAAGGGTTTAAATGTGATTTATGAGGTGAAAGAAACAAGAAATTATATTTTTAATAGAGTCCGTGGGGCTATTTACACTTTTATTTTTCTGATAGTGATTTTAATATCTATGTTGTTATTGGTGTTTGGCAATAGAATTCATATAACAATAGTTCATTATTGGCCAGTAGTAGCGAGAATGACGGGCTTATTGATGAATATTCGGGTGGTGGTTACATTATTGATTTTAACTTTGGCATTTATGATGGTGTATAAGTTTTTACCAAATAGACATGCAACATTTAAATCACAGTTTCCAGGAGCATTAATAACAGCCATTTCATGGATTGTATTTTCTTTTGGTTTTTCCATTTATGTGGATAATTTTTGGAATGCATCGGTGTTATATGGGAATTTAGCGACAATTACTTTGATTATGGTATGGTTATATTTTTGTATATATATCATGTTGATAGGAGCTGTTATCAATGCTCATTTTGAAGAAAAGGTAAAGTATTTAAGAGGAGATAAGTGAGGGGAATGACTGAGTGTATTTTTGAGGCTTGACAGAGATTATTGATATCGTTATAATAAAAATGTTGAATAAAGGCAAAGAAAGTGTAAGTAGAATATTATTTTCTAGCAGAGAGAAAAGGTCATTGGCTGTAAGCCTTTTTAGTACAGATAATATTTGAATTTCCCACTGGAGCTGCATTTCTGAAAGAACGAGTAAGAGATGACGTTTTATGCACGTTANGCATGCTTAAGTGCCTGTATTTATACAGGAATTAGGGTGGTACCGCGAATATCTTCGTCCCTTTTTGGGGGCGGAGTTTTTTTATTTATGAAGAAGAAATGTTTGATAACAGAGAGAAAAAGATTTTGAGAAAAGGAGTAAAGGAAAAATTATGAAGGAAAAATTACAAGCAATTCAAGAAGAAGCGATAAAACAGATTCATAACGCTGAGATATTAGAACGTTTAAATGAAGTGCGCATTGCTTTTTTAGGAAAAAAAGGTGAGCTGACGGCGGTATTAAAAGGAATGAAAGATGTTTCACCGGAAGAAAGACCTTTGGTTGGTCAAATGGTCAATGAAGTGAGAGAAAAGATTGAAACATTATTGGATACCACAAAAATGAATTTGGAAAAGGCTGCAAGAGCGGTTCAATTAAAAAAAGAAGTGATTGATGTGACCTTGCCAGCGAAACCGGTAAAGAGAGGCCATCGTCATCCAAATACAATCGCGCTTGAAGAGGTGGAACGCATTTTTATTGGGATGGGATATGAGGTTGTAGAGGGGCCAGAGATTGAATATGATTTATACAATTTTGAAAAATTAAACATTCCGGCAAATCATCCGGCAAAAGATGAGCAGGATACTTTTTATATAAATAAAGAGATGGTTTTAAGAACTCAAACATCACCGGTGCAGGCGCGAGTGATGGAANAAGGAAAATTGCCAATTAGGATGATTGCTCCGGGAAGAGTATTTCGTTCTGATGAGGTGGACGCGACTCATTCCCCATCATTTCATCAAATAGAGGGATTGGTAGTGGATAAAAATATTACTTTTGCAGATTTGAAAGGTACTTTAGAGGAATTTGTAAAGGAATTATTTGGACCAGAAACAAAAACAAAGTTTAGGCCGCATCACTTTCAATTTACAGAGCCTAGTGCAGAAGTGGATGTGTCTTGTTTTAAATGCGGCGGTGAGGGGTGTCGTTTCTGTAAAGGTGAGGGGTGGATTGAGATTCTCGGTTGTGGAATGGTTCATCCAAATGTATTGCGAATGAGCGGTATTGACCCAGAAGAATATAGTGGCTTTGCGTTTGGAGTAGGGCTGGAGCGGATTGCATTATTGAAGTATGAAATAGATGATATGCGTTTATTATACGAGAATGATATTCGCTTTTTGAAACAATTTTAAGCATCGCGAAGAGAGAATGGAGGAAAAAGATGAATACATCATTATCATGGATAAAAGAATATGTTCCAGATTTGAACGTAACACCAGAGGAGTATCGAGATGGGATGACTTTATCAGGAACAAAGGTAGAGAGCGTTGACAAATTGGATAAAGATTTAGAGAAAATTGTGATTGGACAAATTCTAAAGATAGAGCAGCATCCCGATGCCGATAAGTTAATTGTGTGTCAGGTGAATGTGGGAAATGAGCAAGTACAGATTGTAACCGGTGCGAAGAATGTGAAAGAGCAGGATAAGGTTCCTGTTGTTTTAGANGGCGGCAAAGTGGCAGGGAGNGCTCATGATGGTAAACCGACTCCCGGTGGTCTTAAGATTAAAAAAGGGAAACTTCGCGGGGTGGAGTCTTATGGCATGATGTGCTCGATTGAAGAGTTGGGATCGACTAAAGAGATGTACCCAAATGCTCCCGCAGATGGTATTTATATTTTGCCGGAAGATGCACCAGTCGGTGAGAGTGCGATTTCTTATTTGGGATTTGAAGATGTGGTTTTTGAATATGAGGTGACTTCAAATAGAGTGGATTGCTATAGTGTAATTGGCATTGCAAGAGAAGCGGCGGCTACTTTTAGAAAGGATTTTCATTTACCAGAAGTGAAAGAGACCGGTAATGGAGAGAATGTTAATGATTTTTTTAAGGTGGAAGTGAAAAATACTGATTTATGCAGTAGATTTTGTGCAAGAATGGTGAAAAATGTGAAAATACAACCATCACCGGAATGGCTACAAAGACGTTTAGCGGCTTCAGGTATCCGCCCGATTAATAATATTGTGGATATTACCAATTATGTAATGGAAGAGTATGGGCAGCCAATGCATGCTTATGATATGGAAACGATTGCAGGGAATAAAATTGTTGTAAAATGTGCCGAAAAAGGTGATACTTTTACAACATTAGACGGGCAGGAAAGAAAATTAGATGAAGCAATATTGATGATTTGTGATAGCGAAAAACCAGTTGGAATTGCCGGCATCATGGGGGGCGAAAATTCCATGATTACCGATACAGTGGAAACGATGTTGTTTGAGGCCGCTTGTTTTAATGGTACAAATGTTCGGCTATCCAGCAAAAAAGTAGGGCTTAGAACGGATGCCTCCGGCAAATTTGAAAAAGGGCTGGATCCAAATAATACTTTAGCAGCAATGAATAGGGCTTGTGAATTGGTCGAAGAATTAGGAGCAGGTGAAGTTGTTGGTGGTATTGTAGATGTTTTTAAGGATACCAAAGATGTGAGAAGAATTCCTTTTAATAGTGAAAAAATCAATAAAATTTTAGGAACGGATATTTTAGAAGAAGAAATGCTTTCTTATTTTAAACGTTTGGATATCGGGTATGATGAAAAGACAAAAGAGGCGGTAATTCCAAGTTTTCGACAAGATTTGGAAGTGATTGCTGATTTGGCAGAGGAAGTAGCTCGTTTCTTTGGCTATGATAATATTCCGACTACATTACCAACAGGAGAAGCGACAACTGGTAAGTTACCATTTAAGCTAAGAATAGAAGAGACAGTGAGAGATATTGCAGAATGCTGTGGTTTTTCACAGGGGATGGTGTATTCATTTGAAAGTCCGAAGGTATTTGATAAGCTATTACTTCCAGAAGATTCTAAGTTAAGAAAGACGGTAGTGATTTCCAATCCTTTGGGAGCTGATTATAGTATTATGAGAAGCCTTACTTTAAATGGTATGTTGACCTCTCTGGCAACAAATTATAATAAAAGAAATAAGGATGTTCGCTTGTATGAGGTCGGAAATATTTATCTTCCCAAAGAATTGCCGGTGGTACAGTTGCCGGAAGAACGTACTCAATTTACTTTAGGTATGTATGGAGAGGGTGATTTCTTTACTATGAAAGGTGTGGTAGAGGAAATTTTAAAGAAGGTTGGCTTAGATGAGAAAGTATTATATAACCCAAAAGCTGAGAAAACGTTCTTACATCCTGGAAGACAGGCGAATATCGTATATGGTGAAAAGGTGCTTGGATATTTAGGAGAAGTCCACCCAGAGGTTGCGGATAATTATGATATCGGTGAAAAGGTGTATGTGGCAGTTCTTGATATGCCGACAATATGTGAAATGGCAACATATGATAGAAAATTTGAGGGTATTGCGAAATATCCAGCAGTAACGAGAGATATTAGTATGGTAATGCCAAAAGAGATTTTAGTAGGTGAAGTGGAAGCGGTTATTGAGCAAAGAGGTGGAAAAAATTTAGAGAGTTATACATTGTTTGATATATATGAGGGGGCACAGATTGCAAAAGGTTATAAATCAGTGGCTTATTCCGTAGTATTTCGTGGAGCGGATAAAACGTTGGAAGAGGCGGAAGTTAGTGGGTATATGAAGAAGATATTAAACGGGTTGGAAGCTATAGGAATAGAACTGAGAAAGTAACAGAATAGAATAAGTTAAAAATGAGGGAGAGGTATGATGAATGATATAATACTTGAAACAGAACATCTTGTTTTGCGTCCATTTAGTGAAAGTGACTTTGGGGCAGTTCAAAGCTATGCAGGCAATATTGAGAATGTAGAATATATGATTTGGGGTCCAAATAACGAGGAAGATACAAAAGATTTTATTGATACAACGAATCAAGAAGCGAAAAAAAATCCACGTAAGAATTATGATTTTGCAATCACTTTAAAAGACACCAAACAGTTAATCGGTGGAGGTGGCATTTATTTGAATGATGAATTAAATCAAGCCACAGTTGGTTGGGTTTTACATTTGGATTACTGGAAGAATGGCTATGGTAGTGAATTTGCAGCAGCTTTATTGAAATTTGGATTTGAGGAATTGAATTTACATCGTATCTGGGCAACCTGTAATACGGAAAATTATGGTTCTTATCGCATAATGGAGCGTAATGGTATGAGGCGTGAAGCACATTTTATAAAATGTAGATTTGGTCGAGTTTGTGATAGTGAAGTATGGTATGATGAGTATCATTATGGAATTTTAGCAGAGGAATGGCGAGAGAGGAACGGCGGAATGAAAAATTAATATCTAATAGATAATAGTTATTAATTTTATGGTGAATGGTTAAAAAATAACACTACTGTATAAACTAAGAAGTGCGATACAGTGGTGTTATTTTTGTGAGATAATAAGTTTATTTGCTGGGAAGTCCACTATGATAACTATAGTTTCCTATTTTCTTTAAAACACAATGTAGGGACCCTTCATCTAAATAACCGCTTAATGAAGAGCGAAGCGGTAGAGCTTCAAAAAGGGTTAAGCATTTTTGAAGGGCATTTTCATACATGGCAGAAACGGAATCATATGTGCCAACATTGGAATTCCAAGTGTTTTTAAAATACCGTTTATTTACATTCAGAGGATCGGCAATAGGAGCAGGATAGTTGGTGATAAATTTGGTAGATAAGATGGTGTAATGTAAAAAATGTTTTTCGATAAAAAGTGAAATATTTTTTTTGATACAATAAGGATCACGCAATAATGTTGAAATAATACGAGCTTCGATGATAATTTGTCTTAGGAGTTTGGAAGAAAGTTTAAAACCATAGTATTGAAATTCATTATGAAAGGTATCTTTTAGGATACTGTTGATATATCTGGAAAGTATATATTTCTGATGCAGGGGGATGTTAAGCGTAGCACCTTGGTCGAATTTAGTGAGAGGCATATTCTTTTTTTCTCTTAATAAAATTCGATCAATTTCTGTTTCAAGAGCTAGGTGATAACCGATACAAAGTCTATTGTTTTTATGTTTTTGATACTTACTTCTGCTATAGATATAGGGATGTACATGATAGTCTAAGGTATAATGACATAAAAAACCGCAAAAATAAGCCAAAGCCATTTTTCTCGCTTCTAAAGATTTTAAATGAGGGATATTTCGTAAACTACTCTCGAAAAAATCGTTAATATTATTTTCGTGCATATAGGAACCGATATTTCGACAATCAGAAAATTTTAAAAAGGGAATGTGATAGAAAAAGATATCTGGTCCTTGTAAACCAAGGGAGTAAGCTTGAGGATATTTATGAATAATTCTTTTTAAATGAATATTGTTTATATTTTTATATACATCAATACCATATAAATAGTGAGTTATGAAACCTGGCATATGAACGCCCTCCTTTTGTTGGTATCTATAGTTTAACCAAATGTTTGTTGTAACATACCTTGAGTTTGCATATTTCTTGCACGAAAGAATTGAATATAGTATAATAACAATAGCAAAAGAAAGGGAAGTGGGAAGTGATGAAAACCTCAGATTTTTATTTTGATTTACCAGAAGAATTAATAGCGCAAGTTCCATTATTAGAGCGTTCAGATTCCCGTTTACTTGTTATGGATAAGGAGACCGGAAAGATCGAACATCAAGTTTTTACAGAAATTATAAAATATCTGGAAGCGGGTGATTGTTTGGTCATTAATGATACAAAAGTGATTCCCGCAAGATTGTTCGGAGATAAAGTGGGTACAGGAGCAAATATTGAAGTATTATTGTTAAAACGCCGAGACGGTGATGTGTGGGAAGCATTAGTAAAACCCGGAAAAAAGGCGAAAATAGGAACGAGAATTAGTTTTGGAGAGGGATTATTAATAGGTGAAGTGATTGATATTGTAGACGAGGGAAATCGTCTGATTCGCTTTGAATATGAAGGCATATTTGAGGAGGTTTTAGATCAGTTAGGAGAAATGCCGTTGCCACCTTATATCACCCATAAATTAGAAGATAAAAACAGATATCAGACGGTCTATGCAAAGCATGAGGGATCAGCAGCAGCGCCAACCGCAGGCCTACATTTTACATCAGAGCTATTAAAGCAGGTGGAAGAAAAAGGGATAAGAATTGCAAGAGTTACACTTCATGTTGGTCTTGGAACATTTCGACCGGTAAAGGTGGAAGATGTAACAAAGCATCATATGCACTCGGAATTTTATATGATAGAAGAAGAACAGGCAGAAATTATTAATAGAACTAAAAAGTTGGGTAAAAGAGTGATTGCGGTGGGAACAACAAGCTGTAGAACGTTGGAAGCAGCAGGGAATATCAATGGCGAAGTCGCACCATCTTCAGGTTGGACAGAAATTTTTATTTATCCTGGATATGAATTTAAGATCGTGGATAGTTTGATTACTAATTTTCATTTACCAGAGTCTACGTTATTGATGTTGGTATCAGCATTAGCGAAAAAAGAAAATATTATGCAGGCATATAAAATGGCGGTGGAAGAAAAATATAGATTTTTTTCTTTTGGAGATGCTATGTTTATACGATAA
>JGI994J12354_10000397_pt1 | contig 42849 bp, 42 predicted proteins | sample IntmicLarv3ML3BL_FD_12354 | JGI IMG/M metagenome (IMG submission 12354) | reverse complement strand
AAGAAGGTAATATATTTAAACACTTTTGTCTTACATTTGTCAAATTCTTCTACAGTATACATTCACTTTCTCCTTTATATAAATTAATATATACAATATATAAGAAAAAGAAACTATTTTTAAATAGTATCTTTTTCTTTTGTAACATTATTTATTTATCTTTTCTCATTTCTTCTTCACCTAAACTTTGTTCAAATGCTTTTTCAAAATTAGCTCTGACTTTTTTATCTATCTCTTCCATCATTTTTGGATTTTCTTTTAAATAGTTTTTAACATTTTCTCTACCTTGTCCGATTTTTTCACCATTATAACTAAACCATGAACCACTTTTTTCTACAATATCCAAATTAACAGCCATATCTAATATATTACCTTCTTTAGATATTCCTTTACCATATACTATATCAAATTCTGCTTCTCTAAAAGGAGGAGCTACTTTATTTTTAATTACTTTAACCCTTACTCTACTTCCTGTTATCTCACCATCCTGTTTGATGTTTTCAATTTTTCTTATATCCATTCTAACAGATGAATAGAATTTTAATGCTCTACCTCCAGTTGTTGTTTCTGGATTTCCAAACATAATTCCTATTTTTTCTCTTAATTGATTAATAAATATAATTACTGTTTTAGATTTATTGATTGCACCTGCTAACTTTCTTAGTGCTTGTGACATAAGTCTTGCTTGAAGACCCATATGTGAATCTCCCATTTCTCCATCTATTTCTGCTTTTGGTACTAATGCTGCTACAGAATCTATTACTATTACATCTAAAGCTCCACTTCTAACTAATGCTTCTGTTATTTCTAATGCTTGCTCTCCTGTATCTGGTTGAGATACTATTAAATTATCTATATCAACACCTAAATGTTTAGCATATACTGGGTCTAAAGCATGTTCTGCATCTACAAAAGCAGCTTCACCATTCATTTTTTGTGCTTCAGCAATTATATGTAATGCTAATGTAGTTTTTCCAGATGATTCTGGTCCATAAATTTCTATCATTCTTCCTCTTGGAACTCCACCAATACCAAGTGCAATATCTAAACCTAATGCTCCTGTTGGTATTGCTTCAATCTCCATAGCTTTAAATTCTCCTAGTTTCATAACTGAACCTTTACCAAATTGTTTTTCTATTTGTCCCATTGCTACTTCTAATGCCTTTCTTTTTTCTGTATTATTTTCACTCATTTCTATTTCCTCCTAATTTGAACGTTTGTTTGTTTTTGTTAATTATATCTTATTATCATATTTTGTCAATACTTTATTTTAAATTTTTTAAAAATATTTATTTATTGAATTATTTTTTAAAATTCTCTATACCAATTTTCTATATTATAGAATATATTAAAATTATTTGGTTTTATATCTCCCATTAAATTTTTGCTATATAACAATGTCGCTCTATTGTTATATAAACTAATATATGGGACATCTAATTTATATATTTCTGATAACCTTTTATATTTTTCTTTTAATACATTTTCTTCTGTTATATTACTAACTTCTTTCATAATTCTTAAAGATTCATCATTATAATAATTTGCTAAATTATTTTCTCCAAAAAATGTAGTTAAATTTGGACTAATTGATGAATTAATTCCTGTTAAAATTGATTCATAATTTTTATTTTGTAAATAATTATAGTATGTACTACCATTTACATTTATCAATTTTACATTAATTCCTATTGTTTCTAAATTAGATTTTATGATATTTGCAACAGCAACTCTTTTATCATTTTCTGAATTTACTACTATATTTAATGATAACCTTATTGTTCTGTAGTTTTCTGTTTTTTGCCAAACTTTATTCTTATATTGCCAACCATTATCAATTAATATCTGTTTAGATTGTTCTGGATTAAATCCAATACTTCCTGCCTCAGATGAATATAACCATGAGCCATAATCTAAAGGAAAATCTGAAATGTAATATTTTCCTGAATATACATTAGATATTATTGCATTTTTATCTATTGCATAATCTATTGCTTTTCTTACTTCTAGTCTTGATAAAATATTATCATTGCAATTAAATGCTAGAAAGTCATGTTCTCTTCCTTTTATTTCTTTACTATTAAATCCTATAGTACCAATATATTCTTCTACATTTAAAGATTGTGTTGTAACTAGATCTAAATTTCCAATTTTAAATGCATTATATATTTCACCCATAGAACTATATATACTAATTGTAATTGTTTCTATCTTTGTATTCTTCTCTTTCCAATTCCACCAATTTTGATTTTTCTTTAATGTTATATTTGTACCATCAACATTTGTTACTTTGTACATACCTGTTGCAACAGGTATAACATTTATGTTACTATTTGAAAAATCTTGACCTAAATAATGAGAGTTGGACATTATTGGAAAAGTTAAATTATATTCAAAATATTGTACTGGCATATCTAAATTAATTTTCACTGTATAATCATCAATAATTTCAACTCCTATGACATGTTGCACATTATATGCATATATTGATGGTATCTCTTTTAGTCTGTCTATTGTAAATTGAACATCTTTTGCTGTAAATTTGCTTCCATCATGCCATTTTACATCATCTCTTAATTTCAATAAATATGATGTTTCTTCTGTTTTAGACCATTCTTTTACAAGACAATTTTGTAATTTATAATTTTCATCAATTGTTAATAATGATTCAAATATCAATTTAGATATTTCTTGAACATTTTTATTCTTGCTTAATATTGGATTCATTGTATCAAATTCAACAATACCCATTCTTAAATCATTTAATATTTTTGGTTCTTCATTTTTACTTTCTGTTACAATATTATTATTTTTTTCATTTTCTTTATCATTATATATTTTATATACAGCAAAACCAATAAGTGCTATTACGAATATTGCAAATAAATACTTGAAAGCATTTGACTTCATATTTTCCACCTCATATTTATATTAAATCTAAATATTACTTTCATTATAATATATTAAAAACAATAATTTTTCAATAGAATCATATATAATCATTTTTAAATATTTTTAGTTTTATTTTTTATATAATAAAAGAGGCTAATTATTATTAGCCCCCTATATATTATTTATAAATCCTTATATTATTTTCTAGATTCTATAATTAATTTTATCCCTGTTCTATCTTCCCCTTCTACCTGAACTTCTGCAAATGCTGGTATACATACCAAATCTACTCCTGATGGTGCTACAAATCCTCTTGCAATTGCTACTGCTTTAACTGCTTGATTTAGTGCACCTGCACCAATTGCTTGCATTTCTGCTTTACTATTTTCCTTCACCATTCCTGCAATTGCTCCTGCTACTGAGTTTGGATTTGATTTTGATGAGATTTTTAAAACTTCCATTTCTTGCCTCCTATAATTTATTTTTTACTTCATCTAATGACAATTATATTTATATTATATTTGGTAATTTTTGTAAAGCATATTTGGTAATTTTTGGAAAGTTTTCATCGCATTAAACGACATATATTTACATATATTATGTATTATATCTTTTAATACTTTTTATTTGATAATTTTCATCATCTATTTCAAATATACAGCTATTAAAAGAACATTCTCCATTTGCAAGTTTATATCTTTCTGGTAATGATGTAACAAATCTTTTAATAGATGCTTCTATATCCATCCCTATAACAGAGTTATTTGGACCTGTCATTCCAATATCAGTTATATATCCTGTTCCCTTTGGTAATACTTTGTTATCTGATGTTTGTACATGTGTATGTGTACCAAAAACTACATTAACTCTACCATCTAAATAATATCCCATAGCAATTTTTTCTGCACTAGCCTCTGCATGAAAATCTACTATTATTAAATCAACCTTTTCTTTTATTTCATTTATTATTTCATCTGCTCTTGTAAAAGGATTTTCTGAAAGTACTGCCATTTCAGTTCTTCCTATAAGATTTATAACTGCTATTTTTTTACCTTTACATTCATAAATCCCATAACCTTTTCCTTCCACTCCTTTAGAATAATTTGCAGGTCTTAATAATCTTGGATTATTTATAAATAGAAATATTTCTTTTTTCCCCCATGTATGATTTCCCATTGTAATTACATCTGCACCTATTTGTAACAATTCATCAAATATTTTCTTTGATATTCCCATACCACCTGCTGTATTTTCTCCATTTATTATTATAAAATCTATATCTTCATTTTTCTTTAATTCTGGTATTATACTTTTTGCTTTTTTAACACCATTTTCCCCTACTATATCTCCTACTGCTAGTATTTTCATTTTACTTCATCCTCTCTTGTTAATATACATATATAATATACTACATCTTAATTTTTAAATCAAGGACAATACCATATGCCATTTACAAAAAACAAATAATATGATATTATATTATTTATGTAAAGTATAAAAATAAATAACAAACAAATGGAGGTTATTATGAGAGAAAGAGAAATGACAATTTTTGTAAAAAGTATGTTTATTACAGAGGAAGGAGCATTTGAAGTGCTTCGGTCTAAATTTTCAGAAATAAAATTAGACGATTATATGAAAATCTCAGGTATTGATGAAAATGGTAGTCTAATAGTAGAACTGGCTGAATTAAAAGAAATTAGCTTAGAATATGCAAATAATCCAATGGACATTGTTAATCTACATGAAATATTTTCTACTTCTATAGAAAATGATTATATTGCACTTAATGAAGTCATTTTGAAAGAGTTTTTTAATATTTAATTTTATTTTTAAATTTTTTCTAATTTAAGCATTTAAAACAATAAAAAAAGCAGTGTATTCACTGCTTTTTTTATTATTTTATTTTGCATAATCAACTACTCTAGTTTCTCTTATCATGTTTACTTTTATTTGTCCAGGGTAATCCATTTCATCTTCCACTCTTTTTGCAACATCTCTTGCAAGTATTGTCATTTCTGCATCTGTTATTTTTTCTGGTTTAACTATTATTCTAACTTCTCTACCAGCTTGTATAGCAAAAGATTTGTCAACTCCTTCAAATGAATCAGCTATTTCTTCTAGTTTTTCTAATCTCTTTATGTATGCTTCTAATGTTTCTCTTCTTGCACCAGGTCTTGATGCTGATATAGCATCTGCTGCTTGAACTAATGCTGCTTCAATTGTAAGAGGTTCTACATCCCCATGATGTGCTTCTACTGCATTTATTACTAAATCATTTTCTTTATATTTTTTAAGTACATCTACACCTATTTCAACATGTGTACCTTCCATATCATGGTCTAGTGCTTTACCTATATCATGTAATAATCCTGCACGCCTTGCTAATTTTGCATCTACACCTATTTCTTCAGCCATTATTCTTGCTAAATTTGAAACTTCTATAGAATGATTTAATACATTTTGACCATAACTAGTTCTATATTTTAGTTTTCCTATAAGTTTAATTAAGTCTGGATGTAATTCTATAACTCCTGTTTCTAATATTGCTCTTTCACCTTCTGATTTGATTATTTCTGCTATTTCTTCTTTAGCTTTTTCAACCATTTCTTCTATTTTTGCTGGATGTATTCTTCCATCATTTATTAATTTTTCTAAAGCAATTTTAGCAACTTCTCTTCTTAATGGATCAAATCCTGATAAAATTACTGCTTCTGGTGTATCATCTATTATTAAATCTATACCTGTTAATGTTTCTAAAGCTTTAATATTTCTTCCTTCTCTTCCTATAATTCTACCTTTCATATCATCATTTGGAAGTGATACTATAGAAACTGTAGTTTCAGAAGTATGATCTGCTGCACACTTTGATATAGCATATCCAATAACTTCTTTTGCATTTTTGTCTGCATCTTCTTTAGCTTTTTGATCTAAATCCCTTATAAGTTTTGCCTTTTCCACAGATATTTGCTTGTCTATTTCATCTAATAATCTTTTTTTAGCTTCTTCTACTGATAAACCTGAAATTGCTTGAAGTTCAGCTAATTCTTTATTAACTAATTCTTCTAATTCTGCACTTTTTTCTTCTTGTTCTTTTTCTCTTAGAAATAAATCTTTTTCTTTTCTTTCAAAATTTCCTTCTCTTTTTTCTAAATTTTCCTCTTTTTGAATTATTCTTCTTTCTTGGTTTAAAACCTCGCCTCTTCTTTCTCTTATTTCTTTGTCTAGCTCATTTCTTGCTGAAATTATTTCTTCTTTTGCTTTAAATATTTCTTCTTTTCTTTTATTTTCAGCTTCTTTGTTTGCATTTTCTAATATCTTTTTCGCTTCTAATTCTGCTCCTTGAATCTTAGACTCAGCAATTTTTTTTCTTATCATCATACCAACAGGTATGCAAATTGCTCCTGAAATAAGAACAGCGGCAATAACAATTATATTATCCATAATCTATCTACCTCTTTCCTATTAAAATTTCAATGTACAGTATCAATATATATATAATTTATTATATAGTTATAATATATTTTAACCTTCTATATTATTCTATCTTGATTACTGTAAACTGTCAAGTGAAAAAACGTATTTATTAAACAAGATAAAAATAAAAAATAAAAGAATTTTACTTTAAACTCTTTTATTTTTATTTGTTATATGAAATTATTTTTTTATAGGTTTTTTTATACTTTTTTGCATCTTTTATATTTTTATGAGCAATAATTACAAAGAATAGTCTCTAATCCTATATTTAAATCTATTAATCCAACTTTATAATCTGAATCTAATTTTGCTAATTCTTCTACAATACTTCTAAGATCTTCTTCTTTAAACAATTTTGATTGTGCACTGTATTTATTAACTAAAAATGTTTGATTTGGTTTCAATTTTAAACTGTCTAATATATTTTTTCCATGTTTTTGAGCTAATTTAACAATATATAATTTTTTAAAATGATTGTACAAAGTTATTAATATTTTTTGTATTGGCTCTTTTGTATATATTAGATTATTTAATGTTTCTAATGCTAATGTAATATTTCTTTTCCCTAAATTATCTGTTAAATCAAATATTACTGCTTGAATTTGTTTAGTTGATAAATTATCAATTAGCTCTTTTGTTATTTTACCATTTATACCAACACATTCAATAAGCTTTCTTATTTCATTTATTAATTCTTGCATATTTGTGCCACATGTTTCAATAAAATATCTTATAGTATTATCATCTATATTTACTTTATATCCATTACATATACTTTTTATTCTTTTTCCTATTTGCATAATGTTTTGTGTATCAAAAATACATATTATACCATTGTTTTTTTCTATTGATTTATATAATGATTTTTTTTCTATTTCTTTTTCTATAAATACTAATATGACACTTTCATTTATAACATCATAGTTTGAATCTATATATTTACTTATTTTTTCTTTATATTCATTCAAATATATATTCTTTTTCTTACCTTCTTTTTTCAATAAACCAGTATTATTTATAATTATTAATTTCTTCTCATATCCAAAACTTGGACTCTCTATATTAGGTAATATTTCTTTTATATTATCCTCATCAATTTTTATATAGTTAATCCCTAATAAAATTTCTCCAAAGTTCTTTTTTATTTTCTTCAAAATGGACTCTAAAAGAAAAGTTTCTTCACCATGCAAAAGGTATATGCTATTTAGTTCTTCATTTGTTAGTTTGCTTTCTAATTGTTCTATGGTCATTTTTACTTCCCTTCTCTTTTACATTTTTTATAGTTTTTCTGAAAACCTTGCTGAATGTGCATGACATATTGCAGCAGCCATACTATCTGTTGTATCATCAAGTTTTGGAAGAATATCTACTTTTAATATTGTTTTCACCATTTTTTGTACTTGACTTTTATCAGCTCTACCATAACCTACTACTGCTTGTTTTATTTGAAGTGGTGTATATTCAAAGGTATCTATATTCATCTTTCTTCCTACTACTAATATTACTCCTCTTGCTTGTGCAACATTTATTGCAGTCTTAACATTAGTATTAAAAAATAATTCTTCAACAGATAATGCATCTGGGTTATATTCCTCTATTATATTTGTTAAATCATTAAAAATTTTTTCTAATCTTAAAGGAAATGACACTCCTGCATCTGTTTTTATTGCACCTGATGTTATTAAATTAAATCTATTTCCAATGTAATCTATAACTGAAAAACCGTGTTATAGCATATCCTGGATCTATTCCTAGTATTCTCATTATGATTTATCTCCTATAATTATTCTAAATATTTCTGCTACACTCCATGCTTGTACCATAGCACCTTTAGGTCTATATGGTGTTTTTGAATCAAACAATTCAGATATACTACCTATACAACCTTCTTTTAAAATATCTTTTTTAAATGTAGTATATGTGTTTAGTATAAATTTGTCATATTTTTCTTTTAAGTCTTTTTTTCCTTTTACTGTTTTCTCATTTTCTATAATATTTTTAAATGCATCATTATATATACCTAAAAGCCAAGGCCATGTTATCCCTTGATGATAACTCATATCTCTTCTAAAAGAATCTCCTTCATATATATCTATATAATCTTTTTCTCCTTTTGCAAGAGTTTTTAAACCATATTTATTTAACAATTTTTTATTAACTGTATCAAATATTTCTTTTGATTGTTTTGAACCTGCATCCAACACCTGATATGTAAGTGATATACTAAACAATTGATTTGGCCTTATTTTATCATCACCTATTACATCATATAAACACTTTTTTTCTTTATTATAAAAAGCTTTTTTAAAAGATTCTTTACAATCTTCAGCTAATTTTGAATATTTATTTGCCATTCTTTTTTTCTTAAATTCTATACTTAATTCTTCTAATATTTTTAATGCATTATACCATAAACTATTTATTTCAACTGCTTTTCCATTTCTAGGTGTAACTATTAAGTTTCCTATTTTAGCATCCATCCATGTATTTTGTGTTTCTTCTGTTCCTGATACTAATAAATTATCTTTATCCAAATATATATTATTATTATCTAAATCAATTCCTGTTATATATGAATCTATAATCTCCACTAATATATCATATATATTTTCTTTAATAAATTTATAATCTTTTGTATATTTTAAATATTTACTAACTTGTTCAAATAATAATAATGAACTATCTGCACTATTGTATAATGGTGTATTATCAAACTCTGAATATCCATTAGGTACTAAACCATTATTTACATCTTTTGTGATTGTTAATAATACTTCTTTAGCAATATCATATCTTTTTGTAATTAACAATAATCCTTCAAATGATATTAAAGTATCTCTTCCCCAATCTAAAAACCATGGATAACCAGCAATTATTGTATGTAATTTAAATTCTGGTCTATATACAACAAAATTATCAGTTGCTATAATATACTTTTTAAACAATTCATTTTCTTCTATCTCTTTTTTAGTTAATTCTTTTTTTGTAGTTTTTTTATTTAACAATTTTGTATCTTTTACTATTTTATCTAATCTTTTTATTTCATTTTTTATTACTTTATTAGCATCTATTTTTTCAACATCTTCTTCTAATGAGAAAACAAAAGAAATTTCTTTTTCTTCATTTGGGTTTAATTCTACTTCATATCTACCAACAACACTATGGTTTTCTTCTGGGAAAAAACCTCTTTTTTCTTCTTCTATGTAAAACATATCTTTAAATATGTCATCAGTATGTTCAATGTACTTACCTTCTGACATATTCATATATAATGGTTTTTCTTTGTTTTTATTAATTTCTATCTTAACTTTTCTATCAGTAATATCTTGGTTTAAAACAAATTCACAGTTTGTAGACATAGTATGAAAATCTCTGAAATTTACTATTGGAGCAAATGTCATAATTGATTTTGATTTTCCATTTTTCACTTTATATAGTATTACTACTGTATTTTTTCCATATTCCATACATATATTTTTTTCAACTATTGTATCTTTTACTTTATATGTATATTTAGGCATATATATTTTTTCAAAAGTTTCAATATTTTTGTATCCTTCTGAAATATGATTTTTACAAATATTTGTATATAATGGATAATTTTTTCCTTCAACTTCAATTGATTCATCTACTTTTGATAAGACAATAAACCTCTTTGCAGGAGGAGCAAGTGATGCAACTAGAAGTCCATGATATTTCCTTGTATTTGCTCCTACTATTGTACTTGAACTATATCCCCCAATTCCATTTGTTATTATCCATTCCTTAGTAATACCACTTTCTAAATTTAAATCCTTCTTCAAAAATTTCATTTGTACTCCTCCAATTATTGACTATATTGGTTCATTTAACTTTTGTTTCTTATACCTATTTTACTCTTATTCTATATCTTTAAGAAATTTTCTTTTTTCTTCTACTTCTTGTTCTTCAATTTCTTTCATAATTCTTTTATTTTCATTTCTTTTCATATCACTATTTTTTATAGATTTTATTCTATCTCCATAATTCATAGCAAACTTACTTTGTTTTCTATTAGAGCCATGCTTTCCAATATTTTCTTCTTTTATTTTTTTATTTTTAACTTTAGGTACCTTATTTATTTTCTTTTCATGTCTAAGTTTTGCATCTAACATTAAATATTGCATATCATTTTGCTTGTCCTTAAATTTTAAATCATCACATATTATTTCTATTATTGATGCTGCTACTTTATCAGAGTTATGTCTTATATGCTCTTCAGTAATCATAGATAAATCTCTTTGTAATACTTGTATTCCTTTTATTTTTGAAATATCTTGTTCTACCAAATCTGAACCTTCTAAATTATATTTCTTAATAAATTCTGGTATTACTTCCCCTGTATCACAAATGCAAAAATCAATAATACCTTGTCCAGTATGTTCAATAATGGCATTTACATGGTCTGAAACCGTATAATTATCAGTTTGTCCTGGCTCTGTCATTATATTACTTACATAAATTTTTGTAGCTTTACTTTCTTTTATTGCTTTAGATATACCACTAACTAATAGATTTGGTATAACATTTGTATAAATACTTCCAGGCCCTATAATTATGCTATCTGCATTTTTTATAGCTTCAATTACACCATCTGCTGCTTTACAGTTTGTAGGATTAATATATATTCTATTGATCTTTGTTACTTTTTCTGAGACTATTTCTGGTATTTTGTCTTTTTCTTCAACAACTGTACCATTCTCAAGTTCAGCATATATTTTCATTTCATCAAATGTCACTGGTAACACTCTTCCAGTAATATCAAATACTTTATTTGTACCCTCAATTGATTCAGAAAAGTTTTCATGTATATTTTGCATAGCAGATATGTATATATCTCCAAAAGATAAATTCTTTAATTTACCTTTTTTGAATTCATAATTGAATAATTTTCCCATTGTGTCTTCATCACTTGATAAAGATATTATACTTTCTTCAATATCTCCAACTGGCAACATCTCTAATTCTTTTCTTGATTTATTAGCTTTACCATAATCAGAAACTGTTACAATAGCAGTTATGTTGTTTGTATATTTTTTCAAACCTTGTAATACAGTATTTAATCCTGTACCTCCTCCAATTACTACTACTTTAGGACCATCATTGTACACTTTTTTATTATATATAAGTGCTTTTAAATTTATATTGTTTTTATCATTCATTCTATTATCACTATTTTCTATCAAAACCTCTAATGTTCTTTTTTGCATGTTAATTATTCCAATAATTATTACCATGAATCCAACAACAAAAGATACTATTATTTTTCCTAAATCAATAAAAGATAATTCTTTCATTATCATAATTTCTGATATACCAAAACAAAGAAGTAATATTCCTACTAATATTAATATTACCCATCTTTTCATCTTTGCACCTGATTTAAACCATTCAAAAAAACCTCTCATTTTTACTCCTTCTTATCTTCTCCAATTATTTGTATTTCCAAATCAATTTCTTTATTAAACTTTTTATACACTTCTTTTTTTACATGATCTATGATTTTGACAACATCTTCAGAAGTTGCTCCGTTTTTATTTATAATAAACCCTGCGTGATTTTGATATACTTCTGCTCCTCCTACAGAATATCCTTTCAACCCACATTCATCAATTAATTTTGCTGTTGTATAATCTTCTCCTCTTTTAAATGTACTACCAGCATTTGGATATTCTAATGGTTGATTATTTTTTCTAAAATTAATATATTCATCCATTTTGCCTTTTATTTGTTCTTTATTACCTTTTTCTAATTTCAACTTTGTACTTAAAATTATATATTTTCCTGTTTTATATAAATCACTACTTCTATATCTAAATCCATGATCCTCATTACATACTGTATATATTTTTCCTTCCATATCCATATATGTGCTTGATATAACTATATCTTTCATTTCTCCGCCATGTGCACCTGCATTCATTTTTATAGCTCCACCAATTGTACCTGGTATTCCGAGAAGCAAATTCAAATCCTTGTATTCCTTCTTTATATAATTTTTGTGCTAACACCATAAGAAGCACTCCTGATCCCACTTCTATTATTACATTATCATTATTTTCCTCTATTAAAACATCTTTGAAGTCTAGTTTAACTACTACTCCTCTTATTCCACCATCTTTTATTAAAAGATTAGTTCCATTACCTATTATAAACATAGGTACATTATTTTCTTTTATAATTTTTAATGTTTCTTTTAAACCTTTTATGCTTTTAACTTTTATATATATATCTGCACATCCACCTATTTTAAATGATGTATATGTATTCATTGGTTCATTTTGTAATATTTCAATATTTTCTATATCTTCTAATTTTGGAATAAGATTTTCCAAGTTTAACACTTCCTATCTATATAACTAAATAACTAAAAATTATTACCTTTTATATATAAGCTTTCTCCTGATGATGTTTTCTTTTGAGTTATATTTATTACTTCTCCTGAACTATAATTTATTATATATGAATTTTTTGACTGTTCTATTCCTAGTACAAATATACTGTCTTTATCTAATTCATAATATCCTGAATCTCTTAATAAAATTATATTCAATTCATTTGCAATAGTCTTTAATTTAGTAGTTTCATCTACATTAACACCTAATAAATCTTCTTCATTATTAGTAGTTTTATATTTCATATATTGCTCTAAAACTGCATGTTGGACCATTCCTAGTTCTGATTTTAATATATCATCCTTAGATGTATCTATAGCATCTGTTCCATTATATATTACTATTCCACTTATTATTCCAATAATTATAACAGTAACTATTAGTGCCACAATTGTAATACCTGAATTATTTTTAAAATTCATAAATTACTCTCCTTTTTTATTTTCTTAAATCTTATCATTTTTTTATGCTTTTTACAAGATTTTATCTCTAGTTTCTTCCTATATAATCTATAACTTCTTTTATTATATATTCAGGAGTAGATGCACCTGCCATTACACCTATTTTAGCTTTTTCTTTTATGACATTTATATCAATATCTCCTTTAGTTTGTATAAATATAGCCTCTTTACAATTTTTTCTTGCTATTTCATATAATTTATTAGTATTAGAGCTTTTTTTACCACCTATTATTATCATTAATTCCACTTGTTTTGATAACTTTTCTGTTTCTTCTTGCCTTATTTTTGTTGCATTACATATTGTTTTTTTTATTTCTAATTCATCTATATATAATTCTCTACTCTTTATTTCATTTTCTATTTCTTCCAACAGTTCATCAAATTTTTTCAAAGAAAAAGTAGTTTGTGACAATATAAGTAAATCTTTTTTATTTAAATTAATTATATCTTCTATTGTACTCTTTATATCTTCTTGTTTTTCTATAACTTTTGAATTTTTTCCACAAAAACTATGTGTACCTGTGACTTCAGGATGATTTTTTTCACCAATTAATATTATATAATATCCTTTATTAGCATATTCTTCACATATCTTATGTATATTTAATACTTTAGGACATGTTAAATCAAATAATGATATATTATATTCTTCTGCTTTATCATATATTTCTTTAGTAATTCCATGTGCTCTAACAATCACATTTAAATATTCTTTTTCTAAATTATCAACTACTTTTAATCCCTTTTCTTTCATTTTATCCATTAGTTGTTTATTATGTGCTAAATCTCCCAAACAATATATTGGTCTTTCTTCTATTTCTTCCAAAATCTCATTAGTTTTTTTTATTGTATTAAATATACCTGCACAAAATCCTGCTGTTTTCCCTACTATTATTTCCATATTCTATTCACCTATTATCTATTTTTATACTATTTTATTTAAATCATTTTTAAAATTTCTTCTTTTAATGTCTCTACAATTACTTCTTGTTTGATTTTTTTAATTATCTTTCCTTTTTTAAACAATATACCTTCATCTATTCCTCCCGCTATTCCAATATCAGCATTACTTGCTTCTCCAGGACCATTTACAACACATCCCATTACAGCAACTGTTATATTACTTTTTATAGTACCTAAAAATTCTTCTACTTCTTTTGCTATAGATATAAGATCTATCATTGTTCTTCCACAAGTAGGACATGATACTAAATTAGGAGAATCATTATATAACCCACAATTTTTTAATATTTCTTTTGCTACTTTTATTTCTTCTACTGGATCATCACAAAGAGAAACCCTTATTGTATCACCTATTCCTTTTCTTAATAAAATTCCTAAGCCAATACTTGATTTTATTGTACCACTAAAAGCTGTTCCTGCCTCTGTAACACCTATATGTAATGGATATTTAAATTCTTTGCTTGCTTTTTCATATGCTTCTATACATAAATCTAAATTAGATGCTTTTAGTGATAAACATATATCATAAAAGTCTAATTTTTCTAGTATTTCTATATGTTTTCTTATACTTTCAATCATTGCTTTTGCTGTATGTCCATATTTTTCTACCAATTCTTTTTCTAAAGATCCACTATTGACTCCTATTCTAATTGGTATATTTCTTTCTTTACATGCTTCAACAACTTTTTTCACTTTTTCTTCTGATCCTATATTACCAGGATTAATTCTTATTTTATCAACTCCACTATCAATAGCTTGAAGTGCAATTTTGTAATCAAAATGTATGTCTGCTACAATTGGTATATTTATTTTTTCTTTTATATCTTTTATTGCTTTTGCATCTTCTAAATCTAAACATGCAACTCTTATTATTTCACATCCAACAGCTTCTAAATCTAATATTTGCTTAACTGTTTTTTCTATGTCTTTAGTTCTTGTATTAGTCATAGATTGTATACTTACTTTATTTTGACCTCCTATTTGAATATCTTTAACTCTTATTGTTTTAGTTTCTTCTCTATTCATTTTGATTTATCTCCTTTTAATCACATTTTAGATTAATACATGTCAATTATATTTAATACTAAGAAATATGTCAATTTTTATAGTATACAAAAATATTTGTATACTAACTAAGTTTATTGACAAAGTATATCTTATTTAGTTTAATTATAATATAATAAATTACTGAAAACTCATACATATTACATATGGTTAATTCATAAATTAAACCACTTACCATTAAAAATTAACCACTTACTATAAATAAGTACTAATTTAAAAATAAATAGTGTAGTATGTATCTATAAAGAAGGGATAAAATGAAAATTAAAATTGAACTAGATGATAATTTAATAGAAGATGAAATTATTATAAAATGTTCAAAAATAGATAGTAATATTCAAAAAATACAAACTACAATTTCAGATATAGTAGCACAAAATAAACAAATGTCTTTTTTGAAAGATGGAAAAAAACATTATTTTCCACTAGATACTATACTATTTTTTGAAACAAATAATAATTCAATTAATAGTCATACTGAAAATGATGTATTTCAAGTGAAATACAAACTTTATGAGCTTGAAAATATATTGCCTTCAAATTTTGTAAGGATATCAAAATCTACAATATTAAATATAAATAAAGTCTATTCAATTGATAAAAACATTGTTTCTTCAAGTATTATACAATTTTATAAAACACATAAACAAGTATATGTCTCACGATACTATTATAAACAATTGCAAGAGCAATTAGAAAGAAGGAAATTATGAAAAGTAAAAATTTATTTTGGGGACTGTTCTTTATAGCAGCTGCTGGATTGATTGTAGTAAATCAATTAGGATATTTAGCAGGAATAACTACTTTTAAAGTAGCTATAACAATTTTCTTAATACCAATTATAATAAGAAGTAGTTTAAAACTAAATTTCTTTGGTATATTTTTTGGTATGGGATTATTAGGAATTTTATTTTCAAGGCATTTAGGAATTAATAATTTTGTTCCATTTCCAATTTTACTTACAGCATTATTTTTAAGTATAGGTTTTTCAATGATATTTGGAAAGCATACTAGACATATTGAAAACTGTAATAACAACTGCTTTAATAATACTGAAAATAATGAAAATTTTGAAGAAGTAGTAAATACAGAAGATGCTGATACAATAAACTTTGGTGTAAAATTTGGAAGTAGCATAAAATATGTAAATGCAAAAAACTTAAAACAAGCAAATTTCTCTTGTTCTTTTGGAGCCTTAAAAGTTTACTTTGATAATGCAACTATAAGTCCAGAAGGTGCAGAAATAAACTTTGATATATCTTTTTCAGGAGTTGAATTATATATTCCAAGAGAATGGAAAGTTATAAATGGTATAGAAGCAACTTTAGCTGGAGTAGAAGAAAAATATAAACGAAATGAAAAAGAAATTGCAACTGTAAAACTTACTGGAAAAGCAAATTTTTCTGGAGTAGAAATCATATATGTTTAAAAAATTTAGTTTAATTTTTGATATGTATTTAAAACCAAATAAAAAGATATGCATAGCATATCTTTTTTATTTGGAATTTTTATCTCTATTTTTTATTTTATAATATACTAAAAAAGGTATAAATGCTACAGTTGTACCTAATGCTGATGCCAGCATATCACTAGTTGCATCATCTACCTTTCCCATATATGATACTTTATAAAATGTATCATATATAATATTTTTAAATATTGTATTAATTATAAAATATATTATTAAAAATATAGCAATAGCTACTATAGTCCTAATATTAAAAATATTAAAAAATTCCCGTTTTTTGCTTTCAGAGTTTCCCATTTTAAAAACTCCTTTCAATATTTTGTAGTACCTTCTATTTTACCACATTTCTACACATTTTTCAATTACATTTCCTAATATATAGCTTCTATTTTTGTATATTAAGCAAATGAAAAAGCATAAATTATAAAAGTCTTTATAATTTATGCTTTAAATTAAAATAATTTTTTGCTTTTTTACTTAGCTAAATTGTAATTAGAAAATGTTTCATCACCAGTAACTTCCCTAACTACTTTTATCCAACTTGGAATGTTAGGCTCTTGTGTTTCTTCTGTAAGCTCAATTTCCAGAATAGCTTGTTCTTTCCAGTTAGGATAAATATCAAGTTCGAAATATTGGTTTTCATACACAAAACAAATTCTGTTTTTACGTATACATTTCTTTCCTTCCATAAGAAGAGAAAGATATTCTTTTTCTGATATTTTCTTCTCTTTTTTAATACGTATCTTGCTTGAAAGATTTCTTTTTTCTGTATAATAATACACAAAAGCTTCTCCATCTTCTCCATTACCTATTTGTCGTATTCTTCTTTCAACCGAATCATCTTCAGAATACAAATATGTTTGCAATATTTGTATTTCTACTTTGTCAATAATTTTATTGAAATTAGGAATTTTTATTAAATATTTGTTTTCAATCTCTATTGGTACTGGTAATCCAATAGTAGAAAGAACTTCATTTAATAATCTTTTAATCTTTAATTCAAAAGAAGTAGAATTATCAATTATCCGTAAATGAGGATGTCCTACCCAAGCATTTCTGGTAGCTATATCAAGCTGTCTTGCTTCTTCAATACCTTCTGATCTTGCTTTATTGTTTTCTAAAGTGTAATATTCTTCTGCACCATTTGCTGTAGTTATTAAATGAAATACTCCATCATATTTATTTATTTCTTTTATTTCATTTAAATTTTTCTTTTTCAGAAGTTCTTGAAAAAGATCTTCCTCTATATATGCTTTTCCATCAAGTATTCCTCGGTCATAGAGTATTACAACATCTTGTTTTAATTCTTTTGCTTTTTTAATCGTTTCTCTTTCTTTAGCAAGAGACCTATCTATAACTATTTCTTGAAATTCATATGCACTATAATCTTTTTTGTGTATACCACATGAATCAAGCTCAGTTGCTATTTCTGGAACTATAATTACCTTATACCCTTTTTTTGTTAGTTCCTTTTCCAGCATTAGTATACCACCACTTTTTCCTCCACAAGGTCCTCCTGTAATAACAAGTCTAATTATCCGCATTTTTTCGCTCCTTTTCAATTATTTTAATTCAATTTTTGAACAACTAAATTATTATGTTGTTCTCCTATTATATTAATTCGCATTTATTATACAATAGATCAAGCATTTTTTCTAGTCTTTATGTAAATTAAGATAAATAATTAGCCAACTTTATTATATATCTTTATACAAAAAACACTACCAAATTATATTTTGGTAGTGTTTTAATATATATCATATTTAAATATTATTTTTATCCAAATAATCCTTTTTTCTTAATTGGAGGTTGTTCATTCATTGTTTTTGCAAGTTCTGTTAATAAATCTCTTTGCTCTTTTGTAATTTTTTTAGGTGTTTGAACAATAATTGTAAATATGAAATCACCTCTCCAATTTCCATTTATTGATTTAAATCCTTTATTTTTAATAGCATGTCTAGTTCCAGTTTGTGTTCCTTCAGAAATCTTATACTTTTCCTTCTCCCCATTTACCATAGGTACTTCAATTTCAGCTCCTAAAGCAGCTTGAGTTATTGTAATTGGTATTTCACAAAGTACATTATCTCCTTTTCTTGTATAAATATTATGTCTTTTAAAATGTACAGTAACATATAGATCTCCTTTTGGTCCATTTTTTTGACCTGGTTCTCCTTCTCCTCTTAAGACTATTGTTTGATTATCATCTATACCTTCTGGAATTGTTATTGTTATTTTTGCTTGTTTTCTTGTTGTTCCTTTTCCTCTACACTCAGTACATGGTTCTTTAATAATTTTTCCTTCACCATTACATGTTGGACATGTTCTTGTTGTTTGCATTTGTCCTAAAATGGTATTTTGTACTTGTTTAACTTGACCTACACCATTACATGTTGGACATGTTTGTACAGTTGTTCCTGGGTTAGCTCCAGATCCACTACATTTAACACATTCTTCATTTCTATTTATATTAATTTCTTTTTTTACTCCTAAATATGCTTCTTCAAAAGTTATTTCTATATCTTTTTTTAGATCATTTCCTTTTTTAGGTCCTGTTTGTCTACTACTTTTACCTCCAAAACCTCCACCAAAAATGGAAGAAAATATATCTCCTAAATCACCCATATCAAATCCATCAAAACCAGAAGAATATGATGAATAATATCCTCCTTGACCTCCACCAAATCCTTGCGGACCTTCATGTCCAAAGTTATCATACATTTGTCTTTTATTTGGATCAGACAGATTTTCATATGCTTCATTAACTTCTTTAAATTTTATTTCAGATTCTTTAACATTATCTTTGTTAGCATCTGGGTGATATTTCTTAGCAAGCTTTCTATATGCTTTTTTCAATTCTTCGTCTGTTGCACTTTTACTTACTCCTAAGACTTCATAGTAATCTCTTTTTTTTGACATTTCTTCCTCCAAATTTTATATACTAAGATTTTTTGTATTAATCATATATATTTATATATATTTTTTTATTTATAATTAATGATATTTATACATTTAGCGGACAAAATGCCCGCTAAATATAAGTTATATTAAATATATATTGTAATTGTATAATAATATTATTCTTTATTTTCAGTATCTTCTTTTTCTTCTTCTACTTTATAATCTGCATCATATACATTTCCATTTTCATCTGTATTTGGTTGTACATCATCTGGATTAACTTGTTCTGCTGCTCCATCTGGATTAACATTTTTATATAATTGTTCTGTTAATTCATAGAATACTGATGTTAATTTTTCTGTAGCCTCTTTTATTTTTTCTGTGTCTCCTTCTTCTAATGTTTTCTTAAGATTTTCTACTTCAGTCTCAACTTTTGCCTTTTCTTCATTGCTAATTTTATCTCCAACTTCTGTAAGTGTTTTTTCACTATTATATATTAAACTTTCTGCATTATTTCTAACTTCTATTTCTTCTTTTTTCTTTTTGTCCTCTGTTGCATGTTCTTCAGCATCTTTTACAGCTTTTTCTATATCATCATCAGAAAGATTTGAACTTGCAGTTATAGAAACTTTTTGGCTGTTTCCTGTTGCTGTATCTTTAGCAGATACATGAACTATACCATTTGCATCTATATCAAATGTAACTTCAATTTGTGGTACACCTCTTGGTGCTGCTGGTATCCCTGTTAATTGGAATCTTCCTAAAGTTTTATTATATGTTGCCATTTCTCTTTCTCCTTGAAGCACATGTACTTCAACACTTGTTTGACCATCTGCTGCTGTAGAGAATACTTGTGATTTTTTAGTTGGTATAGTAGTATTTCTTTCTATTAATTTAGTAAATACTCCTCCATATGTTTCAATACCTAAAGATAATGGTGTTACATCTAATAATACTAGATCTTGAACATCTCCAGATAATACTCCTCCTTGTATTGAAGCTCCTAAAGCAACACATTCATCAGGATTTATACCTTTATCAGCATCTTTTCCTGTAATTGATTTTACAGCTTCTTGTACTGCTGGTATTCTAGTTGATCCTCCAACTAATAATATTTTGTGTAATTGATCTGCTGTAACTCCCGCATCTTTTAAAGATTGATTAACAGGCCCTTTTGTAGCATCTATTAAATCTCCAATTAATTCTTCAAATTTAGATCTTGAAAGTGTTATATCTAAATGTTTTGGTCCTGTACTATCAGCTGTTATAAATGGTAGATTAATATTTGTTTGTTGAACTCCTGAAAGCTCTATTTTAGCTTTTTCTGCAGATTCTTTTAATCTTTGCATAGCCATTTTATCAGCTTTTAAATCTATTCCATTTGATTTTTTAAATTCTTCTACTAAATAGTTTATTATTCTTTCATCAAAATCATCACCACCAAGTTTATTATTACCACTTGTAGCTAAAACTTCGAATACTCCATCACCTATATCTAGTATAGATACATCAAATGTACCTCCACCAAGATCATATATCATAATTTTTTGATCTTGATCTTCTTTATCCATTCCATATGCAAGTGCTGCAGCTGTTGGCTCATTTATTATTCTTAATACTTCTAATCCTGCAATTTTACCTGCATCTTTAGTAGCTTGTCTTTGAGCATCACTAAAATATGCTGGAACTGTTATAACTGCTTGAGTTACTTTTTGTCCTAAATAATTTTCAGCATCTGTTTTTAATTTTTGAAGTATCATTGCTGATATTTCTTGTGGTGTAAAATTATCACCTTCTACTTTTGCTTTATAATTTGTTCCCATTTCTCTTTTAATAGAGATAACTGTGTTATCTGGATTAGTAACTGATTGACGTTTAGCAATTTGCCCTACTAATCTTTCTCCATTTTTTGAAAATGCAACTACTGATGGTGTTGTTCTATTACCTTCTGCATTTGGTATTACAACTGGTTCTCCACCTTCCATAACTGCAACACATGAATTTGTTGTTCCTAAGTCTATACCTATGATTTTTCCCATTTTAAAATTCCTCCTTGATTTACTTTTCTTTTAATTTATATATTTTTTAAATTTAATAACTAATTTGCAACCACTACCATTGAGTGTCTTATTACTTTTGGTCCAATTTTGTATCCTTTTCTGAACTCTTCTTTTATTTCTTTTTCTCCTAAATTTTTATCTACTACAGAACTTACTGCTTCATGTAATTCTGGATCAAAAGTTTTTCCTACAGTTTCTATTTCTTCTATACCTTTAGCTTTTAAACTATCTTTAAATTGATTTAATACCATTTCTACACCTTGTTTATATGCTTCATCAGATGTATTAGCTATAACCGCTTTTTCAAGATTATCTATAACTGGTAATAAAACTTCTACTATATCAGACAAGACATAACTATAAAGATTATCTTTTTCTTTAGAGCTTCTTTTCTTATAGTTTTCAAATTCTGCTAAAACTCTTTTGTATCTATCTGTTGTTTCTTCTAAATCTTTTTTTAATTTAGATGTTTTTTCACTATTTTTAGATAATTTTTCTGTTTTTTCATTATCTAAGTTTTCTATTTCTTCTTTTACTTCTTCTATGTTGTCTGTTTCATTTCTTTTATCTTCTGACAATTCCTCATACCTTCTTTCTTCATATTTATTTATCTTTGTTGTCTTGATTATCATCTTCACTTTCATTTAATTTTTTACTAATATATTTCATTACTGATATAACTTTAGAATAATCCATTCTTTTTGGTCCTATGATACCTATAGTACCCATATCCTTGTTTCCAACTGTATGCTTAAATGTAACTATACTGAAATCTTTTAATTGTTCATTATCATTCTCATCACCTATAAAAATATTTATATCTTCTGCCACTCCCGAGTTTATTAATTCAATCATTTCTTCTTTCATATCTATTAAATTAATGAAATTTTTAGCAATTTTCATACTATTAAATTCTGGCAAATCAAATGATTTATTAGTACCTTCTAAATACATAACATTATCTTCTTCTATTACTTTGTTAATTTGTTCTATTATTGTTTTAATAATATTAATGCTATAATTCATTTCAGAAAATATGTATTCTTCTATTGGTTTATCTATTTTACTAAGTGGTTTTCCTTTTAACCTGCTATTAAACAAACTATTTAATGTATATATTTGATTTTCATTTATATCTTCATCAAATTTGATTATTGTTTCTTTTACAAGTCCAGTATCAGTAACTATAACTATCATCATCATTCTAGTACCTAATAGAACAAACTTGATTTCTTCTATTATTTGCATATTGTTTTTAGGTCCTACAGCAACTGTTGTATAATGGGTTATTTCTGAAAGAGTACTAGTTGCAATTTTAGTTAAGTCCTTTATTTCATTCACTTTTGTTTCTAATTTAGATTGTATGTATTTTATTTCCTCTAAACTAATATTATCATCTTTTAAAAGTTCATTAACATAGAACCTATATCCTTTAGCTGAAGGAATTCTTCCACTAGATGTATGTGGTTTATCAAGAAAACCTATTTTTTCTAGTTGTGACATCTCATTTCTTATTGTTGCACTACTATAGTCTAGATCATGTTTTTGAGAAATAGCATTTGAACTTACTGGTTCTGCTGTATTAACATATTCTTCAACTATTGCTTGCAACACTTTTTTCTTTCTATTATCTAGCACAATCTTTTATCACCTCTTTTTAGCAGTCAAGATATTAGTTTGCTAAAACTGTTTATATATTATATCCAATTTTAGCACTTGTCAATACCTTTTGCTAAAAAAAATGTGAATTTTGTGTGAACAATTATTAACAATCAAAAAACACCTTACTTAAGGTGCTCTTCTAAAATCGAGATTCATTCTTTTTCTTCTTATTTCTTGTACTCTAATAATTAGTTTTTTTATTTCCTTTTCTACCTCATTAGCTTTTCTCTCTTCTTCAACCCCATACAACTTATTAACATCTTTAATTTTGTATATTGAGTGTCCAAAAGAATATTTTTTGTTTTCACTAATATTATCATATATGTATGAATATAGTTCTTCTATTTCATTCATTCTTTCATCAGTACAATAGTTTTCTTTTTCAACACATTTTATTAACTCTCTTAATTCAATGCATTTTTCTACTAGTCTGATATACCGTCCTATTAAAAAAATAATTACTTTTAAAACAATTGCAATAAGTATAAGAAAAAATATTATTTCCATGTTGTACAATCTCCTTTATATAAAGTTTTAGAGTATTATACCACACCAATTTACATAACTCAATATTTTTTAATGCTTTTATACAAACTCTTCCCATACTATATTTGCAAAATCTAATCCTTTATTTGTTAATTTAATATTATTTTTATCTATTTCTATTAAATTTTGTTTATGTAACTTATCTAATTTTTCTTTATATATGTATATTGGATTTGTTGTAAATCTATTTTTAAATTCAGATATATCTATACCCTCTATTTTTCTTAAACCTAATAACATATATTCTTTTTGTTTTTCTTCTTCTGATTGAACTTCTTCTATATTTATTACATTTTCATTATTAATATATTTATTTAAATCTTCTATATTAGAATATCTTTTATTATCAAAATATGAGTGAGCACCTAATCCAAATCCTAGATATTCTTTTTGATTCCAGCAATCTAAATTATGTTTTGATTCATATCCTTGTTTTGCAAAATTTGATATTTCATAATGAGCATATTCATTGTTTTCTAACATTTTTTTAACTGTCCAATACATATCTCTTTCATCTTCTTCAATAATTTTTACAATACCATTATCTATCATATCTTTTAATTTAGTATTTTCTTCTAATATTAATGAATATATTGATATATGGTTTGGTTTTGGATTTAAATTGATTATTTTATTTACTGATTCTTTAATATCTTCTATTGTTTGCTTTGGTAATCCTAACATTAAATCCACATTTATATTTTTAAATCCTGCTTCTACAGCTAATTCATATGTTTTCTCAAATTCTTCATAAGTATGAATTCTTCCTATCAACTCTAACAAACTATTACTAGTAGATTGTAGTCCTATACTTATTCTGTTGACTCCTATGTTTATATAATCTACTAATTTTTGTTTTGTTATTGTTCCTGGATTTACTTCTATTGTTACTTCAACATTATCTAAAACTAATATATTAAATTCTTTTTTTACTTCCTTTATAATTTCTATTATATATTTTGAATCTATATATGAAGGAGTACCTCCTCCTATATAAATAGTGTTAATTCTAATGTTATTATCATCTTTTAATTCTGATACCTTATATTTTATTTCTTTTTTTAAAACATCTTTATATCTTTTTATACAAGAATCATCTTTATTGGATAATGAAGTAAAATCACAATAATGGCATTTCTTCTTGCAAAAAGGTATGTGTATGTATATTCCTAATGTTTTTTTATCCTTTTCTTCAACTTTTTTATAATTCATGATTTTTCAACCCTCTCTGGTATTACTTCATTTTTAAAAAACTATTGATACTACATATGTGAATAAAATTATTACCTCAATTCTTCTCCCAATTTAGTTTTTAATGTTTCAATATCATTATAATATATAATAGATTTAATATTTTTTGTTCCTAATAATAATCCTGATATCTTACTACCTTCTTTAGCTATAATAATAATTGGTATTCCTAGTCTAACCGCTTCTTGTAATTCCATACCTTGTCCAGTGGATGGAACAGATATTTCAGCAATAATTAATTTAGTTTCTTGTAGTAATTCCATAGCTCTTTTATATCTTTCTTCATTACTACCTTTAAATTTCATTGTATCTAATGGAGAGTATACATCATTACTATATTTTTTACATATCTCTATTACTTCATTATATATTTCAACATTTTCATTACTTGAACTTGTCACTGTTCCAGTTATTAATATTAAATTTTTATCCATATTCATACTACCTCTTCTCTAAATTTATTTTACTTAAATTTCTCATTTACTTCTACCACTTTATTTGCAATTTCCAAGTCCATTCTAGCTATTGCCTGTTTGGATATTCCTGCTGTATGTGGTGTTACTATTACATTTTCTCTATACTCTGAAAATAGCTCTTCATAATTTTCAAGATCTATATCTAATCCCACATAAAAAGTATCATGTAAATCTGCATATTCAATTAAAGCATTTGTATCTACTACTTCTGTCCTTGATGTATTTATAAATGTTGCTGTTGGCTTCATTAACTGAATTTTATCTTTTGATATTAAACTATTAGTTTTATCAGTTAATGGAATGCTAATATTTATAATATCACTTTCTTTTAGAACTTCTTCTAATGTTACAAATTCAACTCCTTTTTCTATTAAATCTTGATGCTTGCTTGGTGTCCTTGTATAACATTTAATTTTCATATTAAATACTTTTGCCATTTTTATAACTTCTCTAGTTATATTACCTGCACCTATTAAACCTAATGTCTTATTTGATATATCATCTGGTCTTTCATGTATGTTTTTTCTATGTCCTTGTTTATTTAACACAAGATGGTTTCCTTCATATATTCTCTTGTTTAAACCTAATATTAAAGAAAAGATATGTTCTGCAACTGATACTGTATTTGCTAATTTTATATTTACTATTTTTACTAATGAATTCTCAAAAAACACCTTGTCTATGTGATCTAACCCTATTGACAATGTTCCTATTATTATAGGCTTCTTCACATATTCTATCATTTCTGCAGTTAACTTTGAAGAAATACCTATTATTAAAATATCATATTCTTTTAGCAAAGATATTAATTGTTCTCCATTTGGTCTATCTTTAGTTGTATTAATTTTCAGGTCAATTCCTGCATTTCTAATAATATCTTGAGCCTCTTTACTACAATTTTCAAAAACACAATATGCTTTTTTCATCAACTCATCTCCTTTGCTATTTCAGATATTTTTTTCAACCTATGATTTACACCTGATTTTCCTATAGGCTTTTTTAACATTTGTCCTAATTCTAATAAACTAACATCTTTATTTTCTAATCTTAGTATAGCTATTTCTTGTAAATTTTCTGGCAATTCTTTGAATTTTCCTTTAGATTGTATTAATTTTATATCTTCAACTTGTCTTACAGCAGTATTTACTATTTTATTTATATTGGCTGTCTCACAATTTACTATTCTATTTACATTATTCCTCATGTCTTTTATAACTCTTATTTCTTCAAACTCTAGAACAGCTGAAGATGCTCCTATTAATGCTAAAAATTTTGAAATATCTTCTCCTTCTTTTATATATAAAGAATAATTTTGATTTCTTGTCAACTCTTTACTATCTATTTCATATGTATCTACTATATCTTTTATAAAAAGTGCATTATTTTTATTAGAAAAAACTATTTCTAAATGATATGTTTTCTTAGGATTATTTATTGATCCTGCTCCTAAAAAAGATCCTCTAACTATAGATTTTAATAAAACATCTGCTGTTTTTAGGTTTTTAGAAATATTATTGTTTTTTATTATTACATCTTTATTATCATATTCTATAATATCTAACATATTTAATTTTTTAAAAATAATAACATATGTATTACCTTGCATTTCTATTGAATAATCTATATCTAAAGAATTAAGTAGCTTATTAAATCTATTAATATTATATTCATTTTCTGTTGAAAACCTTATCTTATTTTTTATAACTGATGTATTACTTGTTAATAGGTATCCTATTAATTCTGCTTTTACACTTTCTTTATCTTTTAAAGTATTTAACTTACTTACTTCTTCTTTTACATTTGCTGAAAAAGACAATAAACTCACCTTCTTATATTTTTATTTTATTTTCACTACTATAACTCTATCATTTCCTGATAAATCTTTTATATTATCTATATTTTCACTATACTTTGCTTCTTCTTTTATTAAAAACATAACTTCTTCTTTTTGATCATACCCAATTTCTAAGCAAAGGTATCCTTCTTTATTTAAAAACTCACATGCATTATTTATAATTTTTTTATAGAATTTTAATCCATCTTCTCCACCATCTAATGCAAGTATTGGTTCATTTTGAACTTCCTTATCTAAAGAACTTATTACTTTTGATCTAATATATGGTGGATTTGATACTATTATATCAAATTTTTCACCCGAAATATTTTTAAATAAATCTGATTGTATAATATTTATATTTTTATCAACATTATTTGCTATACTATTATATTTAGCTATTTTTAATGCTTCTTCACTAATATCTGAACAATATATTTGAATATTATTTATATTTGAATATTTAGCTATTGATATTCCTATAGCTCCGCTTCCTGTACATAAATCTAAAACTTTTATTTGTTCATTTTTAAAATCACCCTTTATGTTATTATGCTTTTTTTCAATTTCTTCTATTTTTTCTAAAGCCTTTTGTACTAGTATTTCTGTATCATCTTGTGGTATAAGTACATTTTCATCTACATAAAAATCTAATTTCATAAACTCTTTTTTATTTGTAATATATTGTACTGGTAAACCTTTTTTTAATTTTTCTATACATTTTAAAAACTTATTTACATTATCTTCACTTATTATTTCTTCATCATGTGTCATTAAATATTCTTTTTTTTCTTTTAATATATGTGATAGTACAATTCTTGTTTTTAATTTTGCCTCTTGGATATTTTCTTCTTTTAATATATCTATTCCTTCAGACATTATTTCTTTTATATTCATTATTAAACTCCTTTAATATTTATATATTTTAACATTATTTTTTAAAAATCACAAATTAAAAGGTATAGTGTTTTTACACTATACCTAAAATTACCCCCGCCTTAGCCGTAAGATGTAAAATTTTTAAAACCTGCTCTTGCAGGTGGGTGTCTTGTTGAATGCTCATGGGCTTCTTACATAAATGCAAGCATGCACGCCACATCCAAAGTCAAACTCCCGTTAAAAATTCATTGGTTTTAAAATTTCAAGTCTATACAAACTATGCAGGGAAATTATTTATCTGTTCTTATTGTATTTATATATTATCATATGATATTTTTTATATCAATGTTCTTTTTCATTTAAATTTCATCTTTAAATTAATTTATATTCTATTATCTTTAAATTATATCCATTATTATATATATTATTAATAATTTTGATATTTGTGTATTTTTTCTATTTATGATAAAATTATTAAAGTGTTAAGTTGTTTTTGGCACTATTTTTTTGTCCTAAAAAATATATTATATATGGTCATGCACTTTTATTATCTCTTTCACATATACTTTTCTTATAGTGATAATGGAGGTGCATTTATGCTATCAACCCTTTCAATTACAAGTTTCTTCTCTTTCTTAAAGTCCACTGTTTTTGTTGTTGGTTACATACAAAGCAGTAATCTATTTCCTGAACCTTTATCTAGTGCTGATGAATCTATTTATTTAGAAAAATTAAAATCAGGTGATGAAGATGCACGAAATATTCTTATTGAAAAAAACTTAAGATTAGTTGCTCATGTTTGTAAAAAGTATCTTTCTTCAAATGTTGATCAAGAAGATCTAATATCTATTGGTACTATTGGATTAATAAAAGGTATAAATAGTTTTAAACAAGACAAAAATGTTAGATTATCTACATATGTTTCTAGATGTATTGATAATGAAATATTAATGTATCTTAGAAGCAGAAAAAAAATTCAATCTGAAATATATTTAAATGAACCTATAGGAAAAGACAAAGATGATAATGTTGTAACTCTTCAGGAAGTTTTAGAAACTGATGATAGAAGTATTGAAGAAGAAGTAGATTTAAAACTCAAAATCAAAAGATTATATGAAAAAATAAAGGAAGTTTTAAAAGATAGAGAAAAAGAAATAATAGAATTAAGATTTGGTTTAGGAGGTCATAAACCTCAAACTCAAAATCAAATTGCTAAATCTATGGGAATAAGTAGAAGTTATGTTTCAAGAATAGAAACAAAAGCAATAGGCAAACTTAGCAAAGAATTTGATAACTCATAATAATAAAACAATATGTTAAATTTGAAGTGCACCCCAAAAGTTAGACAAAAAATTTAACTTTTGGAGGTGTATTTTTAATGAGTTGTTTTTATTTTCTAATTTTCATTTTCGATTATTCTTTTATCAACTCTGTTATTCAAATTATCTATTTGTTTATTTAATTCTATTATATTACACCCTGAAAGTTTATCATCTGTGATATTATATTTTTTCTTTATATCTATTATTTTATTAACTGATCTATTAATTTTACTTTGTTTTATATTTCCATTAATTATCCATTTATATATTTTATCAAGCTTACTATATATATCTTTTGATAAAACTATATCATTTCCAGCTAATAAAGCTTTCTTTATTGCTCTTTCATAACCATATCTGAATTTTACACTTTTCATATCTAAATTATCTGTAATTATTAAACCTTTGTATCTATACTTTTTCTTTAAATTATTTATTATTATTTTTTTTGATAATGATGCTACATTTTTTCTATCTATACATTTAGTTAGTAAATGTCCTATAATAATAGCTTCTGCACCATTCTTTATCGATTCTTCAAATGGTTTCATATGTAGTTCCATTTCTTTTTTGTTTAATTTTATTTTTGGTATGTTATAATGAGAATCTTTTTTTGATGCACCATGTCCTGGAAAATGTTTTATTACTGGAATAATTTCTTCTTTTTCTAAACTTTGCATTGATACTATTCCATATTTTGAGACATCTTTATAATTATCCCCAAAACATCTGTTACCTATTGCATGTTCATCTTTAAAAGTTTGAATATCTAATACTGGTGCAAAATTCATATTATATCCTGAATCTTTTAACATTTTTCCTGTTATACTTGCTGCCTCTTTAACAATTTCAATATCTTTTGAAGCTGAAATCTTTTTAGCATTATATATTTTATTTATTTCATTAGGCATTCTATCTACTCGTCCACCTTCTTGATCTACTGAAATAAATAATGGAATTTTATTTTTAGAATTTATCTCTTTAAGAGTGTTTATCATCCTAATCATTTCATCATATGTTTTGTAATTTTTTTTATATAAAATAAAGCCACCTACTTTATATTTCATAATTAGCTTCTTTATTTTTTCATTTACTTCTTTTCCATCTATACCTACTATAAACATTTGTCCAATTTTTTCTTCTATAGATAAATCTTTTAAATTCATAATATACCCTTTTTACCTCAATATTTTTATCTATTATATAATATCATTTTTGATGTTTTTTGTATATATTTTTTATAATATATCTTTTTATTGTAATATTTGTAACTAATTACACTTATGCTCATTTCCAAAAAGTATTACATAACATATTGACTTTTAATCAAAAATATTATATAATATTTTTATTGAATTTTTAGAAACATTTTATTGTAGTTTTTTACAATAATGGTTATTTTCAATTCTAAAAGAACCACACTCCTATTTTTGAATACTTTTGGAAAAGATTTTATACCTGTTGAAAATAATCTTACATACAACCCAGAAATTAATAAATATTAATTTCTGGGTTTTTTTATTTTATATTCATTTATATTCTTTATTAAATCTTATTCTATTTATTTTTTTCTTCTTATTATCCATCCATTTTCACATTTTATTGGTAATTTCATTTTTACTTTTTGTCCTAACTTTCCTGGATTAACATATGTAATTTCTTCATCTGTATCTATATCCCATAACTTTTCTAATTTAAAAATATATGGTTCTATTTTACCTGGTATAATAATTTCAAAAATATCTTCTATTTGTAATTTGTTTTTTATTTCTATAATAGATTTTTCTTTATCATATTCTACTATTTTTCCACCAAATTCATAATTTGGATTATATTGTTTACCTTCATACTCTTGAAAGTCTTTGTTATTTCTATCATTAAAATAAAATGTAGTTAATCCTCTTGTTTTTGTTTTTTCTAACTCATCCATATATTTTCTATAATTAAAGTATTTTGGATTTGATATATAGTCTTCTATTGCTGTTTTATATGTGTTTATAACTGTAGCTAAATAGTATTCTGTTTTTAATCTACCTTCTATTTTTAAACTATCTACACCCATCTCTATTATTTCTGGAATTTCTTTTATTAAACATAAATCCTTAGAAGAAAATATATGAGTTCCTTTATCATCTTCTTCCACAGGCATCATATTACCTGGATTATTTTTCTCTTCTACATATAAGTTATAGTCCCATCTACAACTTTGTGAACAATCTCCTAAATTTGCACTTCTACATGAAAGAAAATCACTTAAAAAACATCTTCCTGAATAACCAAAGCATATAGCTCCATGTACAAACATTTCAGTTTCTAATCCCATAGGTTTATTATCTATAATATGTTTGATTTGTTTTTTATTTATCTCTCTTGCAATAATTACTCTACTTGCACCATTTCTATACCAAAACATACTTGAATTCAAACTAACAATATTTGCTTGTGTACTTATATGTATTTCAATATCTGGAGCATATTCTTTTAGAACTTCTACTACTCCTCCATCTGCTACTATTATTCCATCTACTTTTAATTCATTTAATATTACAGCCTGTCTTTTTATTTCATCATAATTATCATCCCATGCAAATATATTTATTGCTACATATACCTTTTTACATATTTCATGTGTATATTTAATTGTTTTTATTAAATCATCTTCTGTCATTTCAGCTCTTGTTCTTAGCGATAATGATGATGTTCCAACATATATTGCATCTGCTCCATATAAAAATGCTGTCTTTGCTTTTTCAAAAGAACCTGCTGGAGCTAATAACTCTGGTCTCTTCATATTTTCTACCTCTTAACTTATTTTATCTAAATATTACTATATCATAATCATTAGTTTAAATCTATATCTCATTAATTATTTATTAATATTGTTTACAAAAATATTTTTTTTTGATATTATGTTTTTATTGATTACAGGGGGATATTATATGGATAAGGAGAAATCTTTAGCAGTAAAAAAAGATTTAACAAAAAAACAATATTTAATAATGAATTTTCTATTATACTCTTTTATTGGTTGGCTTATGGAGACTCTTTATGCCATTTTGACATTAGGTCATTTTGAAAAAAGAGGTTTTCTTTTTGGACCTATTTGCCCTATATATGGATGGAGTGCAATAATATTAATTTTATTTTTAAATAAATATAAGAAAAATTCTGTTAAACTATTCTTTATCTCTGCTTTAGTATTTTCAATTTTTGAATATATTGTAGGATTTGTATTAGATGCAATATTTGCTGCAAAATGGTGGGATTACACTCATGAATTTTTCAACTTAAATGGTAGAATAACATTAATGTTTACTTTTTTTTGGGGTATTATATCTTTATTATTTATAAATCACATACATCCATTTATAGAATCTAAACTAAAAAAACAATTGAAAAAATCACCATATTATCTTCAAGTATTTTTAATAAGATTATTATTCACATTATTTTTAGCAGATACTTTTATATCAATAATTAAACATTTATAAAGTAATTAATTTCATTTTATAAGTTAACATATAATTTTGTCGAAAAAGGTAAAAAACTTTTTAGGTTTTTTACCTTTTTACTGGATTTAAGCTATTTTCTATGCTATAATATGTTAGTATGATTCAAAAAAAGAGGTGAACATAAATGAGCATAGGTAAAGAATTTTTAGATACTTATTCTGGATATGAAATAAATCATAATCTAAATTTTATAAGTAAGTTAAATAATAAATATAATAATTTGGTAATTGGTGATATTGGTGATTTTATTACCTTACAAATAAGAAACAAAGAGAACTCTCTTTTATTTAAAATACCTAAAAAACCATTACCTAACACTGATATATATAATAATCATATAGAAAGAACTAAATTTGATAATTTAGAGAAAAAATATAAAGAAGAATTTTTCCCAATACTTACTAAAAATATGAAAGAAGAAATGTATTATATTTCTAATAAATTTAAAGATACTTCTTTTTATATTAAGGAAAGAATTAAAACTAGTTCTAGTATAAAAGATAAGATTAATGATAGAATGAAAAATAATGAAAATACATTCATACATGACAGATATGGATATAGATATATAATATTATCTGTTGATGGCTGTAAAGATGAAGAAATATTAAAAAGAAAATGTTTTGAAATACAAAATGCTGTATTAGAATTTGCTAATACTGATAATGAATTTGCCATTATGAATAATGAAAAGGATTTTATAAACAATCCAACAAAAACAGGTTACCAATCTATACATATAGTAAAAAAACACAATAAAACAGAGGAATTATTAGATGAGTGCCAAATTAGAACCACTCGTATGGAAGATGATTGTAAACACCATCCTATAATATCTCATAGGAATTACAAAAAAAATAGTTGTATTAGTCAATTTTCAGAACAATATGTTCCAGAATATAAACTTTATATCCCATCATTCACAGATAAAGAACCTTTAACACGAAGTTTATCTATGGAAGAAGCTTTTTCTAATCGTTTTGGTATTTCTTATAGCCAATATAGGAAGGAACTAGAATTATTGGAGAATCCAATTAAAGATATTGAAAAAGAATTTTATGGAGAAATATTAACTTTTGAAACAAATAAAGAACCTATAATTAGATAAATTATAGGTTCTTTATTTGTTTCAAGCTTTCCACTTTTACCTTATTTCATATTTAAAATTAAAGATTTATCTTTTTTTACTAATACTAAGCCCATCTCCTACATCTAATATTTCAGTTTCTAATATTGGATTTTCTTCTATTTTTTTAATATACTCTCTTAAATTTCTTACAGCAGTTCTATGTTTATGCTTATTATAATCCCCCATAACATATCCTTTATATAAAATATTATCAGCTAAAATTATTCCCTCATTCTCTAATAATCTTAAAGCTTCTTTTAGAAAAAATGGATATTTTCCTTTAGCAGCATCTATAAAAATTACATCATATTTTTTATTTAAAGCTGGAAGAATTTCTACAGCATCTCCTTCTATTATATTTATTTTATTTTCTAACTTTAAAGATTCTATATTTTTTCTTGCCTCTTCCACTTTTTCTTTTTCTCTTTCTATTGTGTCTATAAAACCATCTTCTAATAAATAATTTGAAAAACATATTGCAGAGTATCCCACTGCTGTTCCAATTTCCAATATACTATTAGGATTTTTTTCTTTTAATACTTTTCCAATCACCTCTAATGTGTCATCCATAATTATTGGTATTTTTCTATCTAAAGCTTTTTCTTTTATTTCTTGTACTATTTGTCCATTCATCTTATAATATACCTCTCATATTCATACTTGTAATATAAGCAGGATTTTTATCCTGCTTATTTACATACTATTTTATAATTTATATTATATATTTGTTATCTTCTAGCTTCTCTTTCTCTTGTTTTTGTATCTAATGTTTTCTTTCTTAATCTAATATTAAGTGGTGTTACTTCTACTAGTTCATCATCTTGTATAAATTCAATAGATTTTTCTAAAGACATTTGAATTGGTGGTACTAATCTTAATGCTTCATCTGCACCCGAAGATCTTGTGTTTGTTAAATGTTTTTCTTTACATACATTAATTGATAAATCTTCTGATCTTGAATTTATTCCACAAATCATTCCTTCATATACTTCAACACCCGCACCTATAAATAATTCGCCCTTATCTTGTGCATTATATAGTCCATATGTAACTGATTTACCTTTTTCAAAAGCTACTATTGTTCCTCTTATTCTTGATACAACATCTCCTTTATATTCTTCATAGCAATCAAATATATGATTCATTGTACCATTACCTTTGGTATCAGTCATAAATTCTGTCCTATACCCTATAAGACCTCTTGCTGGTATTTTAAATTCTACCTTAGTATGTCCATCCTCAGCAGGTTCCATATTTAGCATTTCTGCTTTTCTTTTACCTAATTTTTCTATTACACTACCTATATATTCATCTGGCACATTTACTACTAATTTTTCAATTGGTTCACATTTTGTACCTTTTATTTCTTTAAATATAACTTTTGGTCTTGATACTATAAGTTCAAAGCCTTCTCTTCTCATTGTTTCAATTAATACTGTTAAATGTAATTCTCCTCTACCTGAAACTTCAAAAGAATCTGCAGAATCAGTCTCTTTCACACGAAGACTAACATTTCTTTCTAATTCTTTAAACAATCTATCTCTAATATGTCTAGATGTAATAAATTTACCTTCTTTTCCTGCAAATGGTCCATTATTAACACTAAATGTCATAGAAACTGTAGGTTCATCTATGTCTACAAATTCTATTTTATCTGGATTATTAAAATCACAAATTGTTTCCCCAATATTTATATCTGGTATCCCTGATAATTCTATAATATCTCCGAGCCTTTGCTTCTTCAACTTCTATTTTATTTAATCCAATATGTGTATATATTTTAGCAACTCTTGATGTTACAACATTATCATCATTTTTACATATTGAAATTGGCATACCTTGTTTGATAATACCTCTTTCTATTCTTCCAACAGCTATTCTTCCAACATATTCATCATAATCAATATTTGATACTAGCATTTGTACTGCTCCATCTTCATCACAATTAGGTGCATGTATATCATTTATAATAGTTTCAAATATGCAATTAATATTATCACTTTCTTCTTCCAATTTCATTTTTGCAACACCATTTTTGGCTGAAGCAAATACTACTGGAAATTCTAATTGATCATCATTTGCATCAAGTTCTATAAATAATTCTAATACTTGGTCCACAACTTTTATAGGGTTTGAACCTGGTCTATCAATTTTGTTAATTATTACTATAGGTTTTAAATTTAATGCTAATGATTTTTTTAAAACTTCTCTAGTTTGTGGCATTGGTCCTTCAAATGCATCTACTAAAAGAAGTACACCATCTACTGTTTTTAAAACTCTTTCTACTTCTCCACCAAAATCAGCATGACCTGGTGTATCTACAATATTTATTTTAACATCTTTATACATTACTGATGTGTTTTTTGAAAGAATTGTAATTCCTCTTTCTTTTTCTAAATCATTAGAATCCATTATTCTTTCATTTACTTGTTCATTCTCTCTAAAAATATGACTTTGTTTAAGTAGTGCATCTACTAATGTAGTTTTACCATGGTCAACATGTGCTATTATAGCTATATTTCTTATTTTATCATTTATCATTATATTTTTTACCCCTTAATTTTCTATCTCTTTTTTATACTCTTTATATTCATTAGATGTACCTTCTAGTTCTTTTATAGAAAGTTCTAACTTTTTATTTTCTTTATCCAAGTCTATTATTTTTGCATTAACCATTTCTCCTAATTTTAGTTCTTCTTCTGGTTTAGCTATTTTTCTTTCTGATATTTGTGAAATATGAACTAGTCCCTCTATTCCTGTTTCTAATTCAACAAAAGCTCCAAAAGGCATTAATTTCATTACCTTTACTTTAACTATATCATTAATACTATATTTTTCTTCTAAGTTTTCCCATGGATCTGGTCCTTTACCTTTATATGAAAGCTTAAGTCTTCTATTTTCTTTATCAACATCAATAGTTATAACTTCAATTTCTTGACCTAATTCTAATATTTCATTTGGTATTTGATTTCTTCCCCATGACATTTCTGAAATATGTAATAATCCTTGAACTATTCCTAAATCTATAAATGCTCCATATGTACTAATACTAGTAACTTTTCCCTTATATTCTTTTCCTATTTTTATTTCATCCCAAAATATCTTTAAATTTTTTTCTCTTTCTTCTTCATTAATAGCCTTTACTGAACCTATTATTTTTCTACTTTTCTCATCATATTCAATTATTTTGTATTTTATTTTTTTCTGTTTATAATCTTCTATATTCTCTTCTCTAGTAATTCCAGATAAAGAAATAGGTATAAATATTCTAATACCTTCATAATTAGTAATAAATCCTTTATCTGATACTGATGTAATAACAGTCTCTATTATTTCCTCATTTTTTACTTTTTTATTAAAGTTTTCTTTAGATTTTCGCAATTTTGCTCTTTTATATGATAATAGCACATTTCCTAATCCATCATTTGTTTTTAGTACATCTGCTGTTATTTTATCTCCTATTTTAAATTCATCACTTGGATCATCATCCTCATTGAATGAATATTCAGTTTTAGGTATAATACCATCTGATTTATATCCTAAATCAACAATGATTTCATTTTTAGAATTTATATCTATTATAGTACCTTCAACTGTCTTATCTAATTTTACATCTTTAACCCAATTATTAAAAAGTTCTTCAAAACTCTCTTCTTTATATGTCATAAACGCACCTTCCTAATTTATATATCTTTTGTAAAAACATCCCAATTTTTTTTCTAATTTTTCAATTATTTTAATACTGTATTTTTATTTAATTTTGCATTAAAAAACTGTTTAATATTATATATTAAACAGCTTCATTTGTCAACTTGATTATGTTACCCATGATCTCTGTGCTAATTTTATCAAGCATTTCTTTATCTGATGTTTTTCCTTTATATTCACTATAATCTAAAGGCTTACCATAATTTAATATTATCTTTGGAAAAGGAGCTTTTGTTGTTTTTATACCTACTGGTATTATAGGTACTCCTGTTTTTATAGACATATATGCTGCCCCATTTTTGATCTTAACATTTTTCTTAATCCCATTTCTTGTTCCTTCTGGGAATAATCCTAATATTTCTCCACTAGATAAAACTTTTAAAGATTTTTTCATTGATTCCAAATCTTGTTTTCCTCTTTTTACTGGTATTGCTTCAAATAAGTATCCAAGCCATTTCAAAAATAAATTTTTAAATAACTCTTCTTTTGCAATAAACTTTACTTTCCTCTTTGTAAATACCACTATTACTGGAACCTTCATGAAACTAACATGATTCCCACATAAAATAAATGATCCTTCATCTGGTATATTATCTTGATTTATTGTTTTTGTTCTATATACTAATTTATACAAAAAAATCAATGTATGAAATACTATAGTTCTTTGAAATCTAAACCATAATGATTTTTTTTCTATACTTTTCTTCTTTTTACTTTTATTTTGTTTTATGTCAATTTTTTCTTTCTTTTCTTCTATTATGTCTTTCACTTTATTCCAAACCTCCTCTATTGACATCTCTGTAGTATCTATTTTAATTGCATCATCTGCAATTTTTAGAGCACCCATTTCTTTTCCTTTATCATTTTTATCTCTATCTTTTATATTTTTCATCACTTCTTCATTAGAACAGTTTATACCTTTTTCTTCTTTTTGTTTTATACGTCTTTTTACTCTTTCTTCTAAATCAGCATCTAAATATATTTTTACATCTGCATTTGGAAATACATATGTACCTATATCTCTACCATCCATTACTACATTTTTATCTTTTGCTATTTCTCTTTGTAATTCAACAAGCTTATACCTTACTATTTTAATACTAGATACTGGAGATACAAAATCATCAACTTTTTTAGATCTTATTTCCTCTGTTACATCTTTATTATTTAATAGTACTATATTTCTATTATCTTTTTTTATTAACTCTATTTTTATATTTTTTAGTATTTCTTCTATTTTGTCTATATCTTCTAATTTTATATTTTCATTAATCATACTAAGAGCAACACATCTATACATTGCACCTGTATCAATATTCATAAATCCTAATTCTTTAGATATTCGTTCTGAAATTGTTCCTTTTCCAGTCCCTGCTGTTCCATCTATCGCTATAATAAAAGACATTAATTATTCCTCCATATTATCTTCTTGTGGTATTTTGATACCTTTTGCTACTATTTTTAGTTCATATACATTCATAGCTGTTAACTTTTCTATTTCCTTAATTGCTTTTAATTTGAAGTTTTTTAAAGTTTCAACTACATTATATCCATATATTACAATAGACTCTATATATATTTTGGGTCCTTCACCATAATTCTCTACTCTCATTTTTGCAATCTTATAAATTGCTTTATCTTTTTTTATTAAGTATTCTAATATTTGTCTAAATACCATATCAGATATTGTGAAATTACCTAAATAACTAAATGTAGGTCTTATTATTGATTTTTCTGACACATATGGCTCAGTTCCTCTACCTTTAGATTTAAATATTTGAAGAGGATCTAATATATATCCTGAAAAATCTTTTTTAATTTCAAATGTAGGAACAGGTATTACATGTTTTCCTTGAGTTATCCTTATTCTTTTTGCTGTATCCATTTCCTCTTTTGTAGCTATTTCATTAATATATATTATTTTAGATATTTCAGGTAATTCTAAATTGGTTGCAATTTGTTTTACCATGCTATCTGATGTTCCCAATATAATGATTCCTTCAGGTTTGTATTTTTTTATTGCTTTTTTCATTATATCTCTTTTTTCTTTCTTTAAGAACAATGCATTTTTAACTGTCTCTATTTTTGTTGGTGCTTTTTTAGCCGATTCACCTGCTACTACTTCATTATCATTAATTAATAGCCCATCATCTATAATATATTTTATATTATTTTCACCAGCAACCATTTGTGCTCTATAGCTTTTTCCAGTACCAGAGGGTCCAACAAATGCTAACACTCTAATTTTTGCCATATAATTCTCCTCATATTTTTTCTTTATTTTTCTTACATATTATATATTAAATTCAAAATTTTTACTAGTTTAATATCCTGGTTTTTTTAATAACTTAAACATATTTATCTTATATTCTTCAACTCCTGGTTGATCAAAAGGATTTACTTCTAATATACTTCCTGACATTGCACATGCTAATTCAAAAAAGTATATTAAATGACCTATATTTTCTTCATCTAATTTTTCTATATTAATTAAAATATTGGGAACATCTCCTTTAACATGTGCTTCCATTGTTGCTTCCATTGCTTTTTTATTTATATAACTTAATGTCTTTCCTTTTAAATAATTTAATCCATCTAAATTGTCTTCATCTAATTTGATCTTTATATCACTTTTGGATTTTTCTACATTTATAACTGTCTCAAATATATTTCTTCTGCCTTCTTGAATATATTGTCCCATTGAATGTAAATCAGTAGTAAACTCTGCACCTGCTGGAAAAATACCTTTTAAATCTTTTCCTTCACTTTCTCCAAATAATTGTTTCCACCATTCTATAAAAAAGTGTAACTTTGGATCATAATCTACTAATATTTCTATATTTTTATATAACTTATACAATATGTTTCTTGATACAGCATATTTATAGCATTCATTATATTTCAAATTGTTATCATTATATCTATTACTAGCAATTAATGCACCATTCATTAATTTATCTATATCTATTCCAGCCACAGCTATTGGTAATAATCCTACAGCTGTTAAAACTGAATATCTACCACCAATATTATCTGGTATAACAAATTGTTCATACCCTTCTTCTTCTGCTAATTGTTTTAGAGCTCCTTTTTTCTTATCAGTAGTTACATATATTCTACTCCTAGCTTCTGACACACCATATTTGGTTTCTAAAAACTCTCTAAATATTCTAAAAGCAATTGCTGGCTCTGTGGTAGTTCCTGACTTTGATATAACATTTATAGATACATCTTTATCACTTATATATTCTATAACATCATTAATATAATCTGGATTTAAATTATTTCCTACAAAAATAACTTTTGGATTTCTATTTTTTCCTTCTGGAATATAATTTGTAAAAGTATTAGATAATGCTTCTATAACAGCTCTTGCACCTAAATAAGATCCACCTATTCCAATTACTAAAAATATATCTGAATCTTTTTTTGTTTTTTTAGCTACCTTTTTTATTCTTTCAAATTCTTTTTTATCATAATTTGAAGGTAATTGTAACCATCCTAAAAAATCATCTTCTTTTTCTGCTCTTTCATAAAGATCTTTATGTATTCTGCTTATTTCTTCTTTATATCCCATTATTACTCTTTCTGAGATACCAGAAGATTTAAAATCCACTTTTATACTTGACATTATATTTCATCTCCTTTACTTTTTCTTTTGTTTATATTTTTCTTCTATACATATTCTTTTTGTATTTTATAATAAGAATATTTTTTATGCAAGTAATATCCCCACATATATCAAAAAATAAGAAGTACATTGTATAGCACTTCTCATATTTTAATTATATATTAATTACTTGTATCATATTCATCATATAAATCTTCATAATTTTTTAATGTTGCATTTTCTTCTTCTTGTTTTGTTCCATATCCTGATGTTGCATCATTTGCTCTTTTTAGTATTCCTTCTTCTCCTGTTATTAATGCTATTGTCACTCCTGTTAATATCATTAATACTATTATTGTTATTACTAATGCTACTAGTGTAATACCTTTATTATTTATTTTTTTCATTTTATTTCTCCCCCTTCTTTTGTATTATATTTTTATTATTTTAGATAGACTATTCTGCTATATACATTGCAATTCTACTTCCTTGTTCACTTGCTGAATTTAAATAAGCTGGCGACTCATCAGCTGCTGCAAATCCACCATGATTTTCAGAACCAGCTCTTGCTGTGGTAGCTTCTGCTACATTTCCATCTATATCATATATATTATTTGTTTTATACATTCCATTTGACCCTGTTGGTATTTTAGTACTTGTACGATTTCCTCTTGTTTTATTACTGTAATTTGTAATAAAATCACCATATAGACTATAATTCTTATTTATAAATCTTAACATTCCATGCCATTGATTTCCCCATATCATTCCTGTATGTACACTTGCTTTATTTGCATATATATCTTTTTGCAATCTATATTTTGTATACCATCCATTTTCAATATCTGTATTATTTGCTTTTACTACTGCTTTTGATTGACTCAAATTTCCTGTTTCATATCTTCCTACATAATATCCTTTATATTTTGCTACACTACTAATCATTCTATTAAATTCATTTTGTAATTCTGTTTTAAATTGCTCTTTTGTTGTTGCACTACTTCCTGCTTCTTGTAAATTTGCTGGACTATTATCTAAATAGATTGATCCTGGCATATCATATGCAACTACTTCTGGTTCAAACACATTATATATATCTACTGTTGAATTTCCTCCTGATGTAAAATTATATCTCTTTCCTGCATTTTTATTTGAATCATATATTTCTCCTATATCATCTATTGGTATCCATACAAATTGATTTCCTTGCAGTGTTTGTGCTA